>OBXQ01000216.1_pt1 | contig 43044 bp, 53 predicted proteins | sample 1476641 | NCBI WGS metagenome assembly OBXQ01 (sample SAMEA2580174, study PRJEB22360) | human gut metagenome | biome: human gut; feature: human-associated habitat; material: faeces | place: Denmark | collected 2008/2010
ATGACTTTATATATTTATCTGTGGATATTAAATTTATATAAATATAATAATTTAAAAGGTATAGCCCGTTTAGACTATACCTTTAGTGTTATTTTATCGAGCAATTAATACAAATACCCCCCAGCCTAAGTATTCTCGTGTAAAACTAACATGACGTTTAGGAGCTATAGTCAATTCTGTTCGAATTTCTTGAGCAAAATCATCGGCACTATTTTTGTCAAGCCAACGGCGCATAGTCATCCATTTAGCAGCTTCATATCTATCCCAACCCTCTTGATCTGCCAGTACCATTTCGACTAGATCGTATCCTTGATTGTCGAAAGAGACAACAAGCTCAGATAAAGTTAAAAAATCTGATATGGATGAAGCACCACAAGCTTGTGCTATCTCTTGTGTTGTTGGAATTTGCCGCCAATATGGTTCTCCGATAAGAATAAGCCCACCTGTTTTAATACTTTTTGCGAGTAGCTCGATAGTTTCAATTACACCATCAGCAATCCAAGTTGCTCCTATGCATGCTGCTATATCACATTTTTTATCACTAATATAATCTGAGGCATCATGATGGATAAAATGCACTCGATGGCTGACGCCTAACTCTTCTGCTCTAGATTTTGCCTGTAGAGTAAACAGCGGGCTTATATCGATGCCAATACCTGTAATATTGTAATCGTGAGCCCAAGTACATAGCATTTCACCAGAGCCACTTCCGAGATCAAGAATTTGCCAGTTTTCTTTCATTCGTAATACTCGACCTAAGGTGGCATATTTCTCTGGTGTGAAAGGGTTATGAATACGATGCTCACTTTCGCTAATAGTGAAAATACGAGGAATATCCATTTTAATTTCCTTTAATTGTTATAAAAGAGAGTGTGAACATTATTAAACCTAGTAATATTATTGATATAATATTACTATCTAACTGATTTAATTTGCTTTTTAATTTTTTTAGAAAGGTAAGCTTATATGTTAGGACATCTAGATTTTGGCAATAATCTTTAATAAGAGTGGTACAACTAGCTATAGCGCCAATAAACGTAAATTGGGTAGAAATAAGTAAAGAATAGTATTTTTGATGTGATGGATCCATACTAGAAAACCTGTTTAATCATCATATGCAATATAAGCAAACATATTGTGGTGCTTGCATGAGAATACAGCGCATTAAAACCAGCTATTCGCCCTAAAAGGTCGAAATAGTGGTTATTAGATGATTACATTTTCCAGCATCAAAGCCTCAAATAGGAATTAAAAGTTGTTTACACTAGGACATTTTCATCGATTTTTTAGATTTGTAAATGCGTAAGTCTGTAAAGTGTGAGCCGGATGATAGTTTTATTTTGGTTGAGCCATCTATTTACAATATATCAAAGTAAAAGATAGTGAACAGGGGGAACCCCGAACCTTGGCCGACGCTTATCTTGCAGACCAAACTATTTCATGCGGTGTTTTATCAGGTGTATCGCAAAACCTTGTCCTCAGTGAAGAGAGTAGTGCAGAAGCTATGTTTAATAAGAATACAAAATAACTGGTTATAAAAACAGTGCTTGCTTGTGTTGTGTCCGTGATTATCTTATTATTTCTAAATCGTGGGTGACTTATTACTTACCATACTAAATTTTATCAATACCTAGGGTATACAGGTATTAAACTTATTATTTTGATAATGTGTATCTATATAGGAGGATGAGTGAAAGGCAAAAGAGTTGTTATTGTTCATGGCTATACTGCATCTCCCAAGGATAATTGGTTTCCATGGTTGAAAGAAGAGCTTGGATCATTAGGATATGATGTCAGTATACCTATGATGCCTGAGCCTAATCATCCTAACCCTAATGAGTGGCAACAAAAACTTGCCGATGAAAACATAATACTTGATAAAGATACTATTCTTGTTGGGCATAGTCTGGGATGTATAACTTTATTACGTTTTCTTTCTGAACAGGCTTGTGAAGATATAACAATAGGCGGGTATATTTTAGTCGCTGGTTTTAATAGTGAACAAAAAACTTTACCTGAGTTGAACTCTCATATTTATAATAACCTGAATTATAGTAAGTTAATTAAAATATCGGATAAAAGGGTGTCATTAATATCATCCAATGATTGGATTGTGAGTCCTGATTCATCCAAAAAATTAGCTAGTCAATTACAAACTCAAATTGTTATTGAAGAAGATGCGGGTCATTTTCTTGATAAAGAAGGCTATATTAAATTGCCAGTCATGCTTGATATTTTTAAATATATGCTGAATGAGCATAAGCTATAAATACAATGTTAGAATATTCGTCAGTTGGTTTTTATCAGTCATTTAAATAAAAGAAAGAAAAGTCGCCTTTACCTTTATAAAAGGCGACTGTTTACTCAGCTTGTGGTGTTATTTAATGGCTTTTCTGTGAAACTAAAAGCCCAATCCCTGCACTAGCTAATAAACTTGAGCACATACGATTGAACACTTTTTTAGCATGTGGTTTTTTTAGCAACTTTTTCATGTGTAAGCCTAACCAAGCGTAGAGCATTATTGCAATAAACTCGAGTAACAAGAATAAAGAACCAAGTATTAGAAACTGGGAACTAGCCGGTAATTGTGGGCTAACGAATTGCGGAAGAAAGGCCGTAAAGATAAGTATTGCCTTTGGATTTCCTGCTGCAACAAAAAACTCTTGCCTTGCTAATTTGGCAATAGAGTTATTCTTCTTATTTGAATCAAATTTGAATTCATCAGTTGGGGCTTTCCATAATTGATATGCGAGCCACAAAAGATAAGCAACCCCAGCAAATTTAATTACACTGAAAATGAACTCAGATGTTTGCAATACAACAGCTAGCCCAAATGAAGCTAGAACAATCATAATCACGAATGCGAGTAATCTACCGAGACCTCCTGCACATGAACGAGCAAACCCATAGTAGGCAGCATTATTGATTGAAAGCAGGTTGTTTGGCCCTGGTGCAAGGTTTAAAGCAAAACAGGCTGGGATAAAAAGAAGTAATGTAGAAAGTTCCATATAATTCCATTTGTATTTTTTAATGTATGTTTGCAAGGTAATCATACACTGTCGTCAACTTCGGACACAACAATTAGCATATTGAGTCGTTCTTTAATATGTAACGTCACTTGCAACTAAATCGACATTTATTTTGTTTCTTTCTTCTTGAGCTAAGTTCGCAAGGCTTCTCATTCTATAAGCTATATTAATGAATTGTAGAATAATTACAGCATAAGAATAGGGCGAAAATTGGAACTTAAACAAGGTAAATCTGATGTGGGTTTTACACCAGTTTTACACCAGTATTACACCAAGCAAATTCCAGACATAAAAAAACCAACCGTAAGTGGTTGGTTTTCTTAAATAAAAATGGTCGGCATGATAGGATTTGAACCTACGACCCCTGACACCCCATGAAACCGATTGTAAGTTATCTAACACATTGATTATAAATATAAATAATAAATTTATATGTAATTACATACAGTGCCTGATATACAAAATATGCATTATAAGAATCAATGGGTTAAGGGGAGTTTTGCCACTGTATTTATGTCTGTTAGCTTAGATTTGAGCGAATAGCGGGCATATATCTGTTAAATGGTGAAATTTATCTGCACTTCCAGTAGTTGATAGTTGGAGATAATAGAAATATAACAAACAGAAAAAGCTCTTGATTTTATTTAATAGCTATAAAGGATTCCAAAAATACTCCAATGATTTTGTTCTATATAGTTATCGAATCTTCTCAAGAATAGATGCTTCTAATACTTACTGAGGTTTTAGAGCCTGTAATAAACAGGCTCTTGTTGAAAATTATTTTTTACTTTTAGATCTTTTTTCCTGTATGTTTTCCACTATTAATTTTAAATTGTCACGCAACTTGTTAAGCCAATAAGTACCAATTTTATAAGTCAAATCCTCAACCAATTCAGGGCTTTCTGATTCTTTTATAATACGTTTTACAGCGTGCTCGTAAAATACCTTTTGTTTAGCATTAAATGTTGGATAAACCTTCTCATATACTTCACGATATCTGCGCACCTGACGGTATTTATAAATGTCATTTGGTATTATACGAATAAGGTTGTCACCCGCCTCAAACTCAAGGAATGCTTCATTGCCAGCTTTTGTAAGAGAAACTAAAAGATGTAATCTTGCACGCTGCGTATCAATATTTTTTGTATGATAGTTATCTTTTCTTGCAGCTAAGGAATAAGCAGTTGCTAAATATCTGTCAGCACTTGGATAGTCTTTAAATGGTATCATGGACATTGCATATTGTACCCAGAAATGAGGATCATTTATTAGGTTGGGTATTATATTTTTAACTTTTTCATAAAAGTAGTTTATTTCCACACGCCTTTGCGGAAGAAGTTTTTCAATAATAGAGAATCTCAGTAGGGACGTAATTAAAGCAGATAATCTATTATCTTTTGCATCTTTATTAATAATGTGTAAATGCCCGATGATTTTAAGTAGTTGATTCACAACATATTTGCTTTTAAATACATTTGTTATAATAAATCTAGACAATGTGCTAGATTTAGTCTTAACCATGCCATTACTAATAATAAATAAGTTTTTCACACCTTCATTCTCAGTAAATTCTGAACTATAAATTTTTTCATTGACAGCCACATCCGAGATCAAAGATCTCATCAAAGGGAGACCAATAACATCTAATAATAAAATAGCAAACACTGTTTCTTTATATTCTTTATTGTTCAACGCAATATCGGATATTTCTCTAATTCTAGATTGTATAGCTTCGGATTTGAGAATGGATAATAGTAAGAACGAAAGTTGACTTCTAGCATTTTCATCAAGTTCTGATAATTTCTCATGCCTAGATAATCCCGCTTTTTCGCCCCATACACCTAGATGATCAACTATATTGATGAAATTATCGACTTCAGAATCTGATAAATAATCAATACTATGAGTTTTAAAACTACTCATATCCATTGCTAATAAATGTTGCTTAGTGTTTTCATAGCCAAAGTGCCGAGTGGTAAGTACAAGTTGTATATTGTCCTTACGGTTTTCTATAGCATAACGAGTATCATCAATACAGTTACTATAATCATCTATGAAGATAACAATTTTCTGTCCTAATTTGGACAGTAGTTCAATGTCCTTACTGAAGCTAAATTCATTAAATAAATAATAAAAACAAAGGTACCCTCTCCTGGATAATTTCGACATTAATATCCGGGTCATAATACTTTTACCATTACCTAAATCGCTGGCAATTAAAATATCATTTTCTGTTTCTATGTGAGCAATAATCTTACTAACTTCTTCACGTAAAATTATCTTATCTTGCATATTATCATTGAGAGTAACTTGATCTATATAACCATCACTTACTTTCCCAAAAATCATAAAATTGGCGACATTATTATCTCTTATTTCTTCATGTTCTTCTTCAAGAGTGTAAAGCTCTAAAGAATTTATTAAAGTAATATCATTATCTTGGTGTGATGCTTCAATACAGTTGGCTATTAAATGAGAAAATGAATTAATACCAATATTTATTACTTCACCAAACATGGCTAACTTATAATTTTGGAATTTGGTAGTACCTTCTTTAGTAATAAAAAAGGTTTTATTTTTAATTGATGGGTCATTAAAAAAAATCTTTTGAATATCGATGTCATACATCGAGTACCCAAGAAAAACTATAGCACTAGAATTGTCTATATCGACTTTAAATTGTCTATACCAACTCGATGTTAGAAACTGCTCAGGGGAAAGATATGATGATGTTGTTAGTTTTATAGTAGAATCAAGGTCGCTTTCCTTTGAACGCTCAATTCTACCATTAATATGGAGACAGATATCTTCAGCAGATTTATACTGATTTGGCTCATCTTCGAGCGTTAGAGGAGTGACCGATTTACCTGATTTATTCAAAGAAAGTTCAATAGCATTATCATAGTTTGTAGTATATATCTTTCGCCACTTGATACTGAAGATATCTACTTGTTCTTGTGTAACATTTTTAATTGTATAATTATCTTTAAGTATTTTAAGAAGTTCATTTTTTTGAGGAATGTTATTAAGAAAGAAATCTGAAGCTACCATTAAATCATCACACTGTTTAATTTCTTCAATATATTGAGGATCGGCACCGATTTCTTTTAAATAGTTTGCTGACTTATTTGAAATTTGTAAAGCAAGCTCTTTTGCTAAAGGAGGAGTGCTTCCATTTATGTTTATTGAATCTTTTGAAAATCCTGCGCCTACAAATACTAAAGCATTTCCTGTCGAAATTAATCTTTTGAGACGATCATAAGTTTCATCACTTATTGATTCGTTAGCTGAACTTGCAAGTTTAAGAGTATTTAGCATAGCAGCCATGTTTATCTCCATATAAAAGAAATTTACTTGAAATATAGTCAAAAATCCACTTTAAAACTTCATTTACACAAAGAACATACAGTTTATTTTCTAGTTTAACAAGAGGGGGGCTTTTCTGGGCTCACGCGCTACGATAAATTAGACTCATTTTTACAAAAAATAATATATATAATTTAATTTGTTATTGGTTTGATGTTACGTAAAAACCTTTAACAGATCCATCTGTAAAGATTTGATTCGAAATAAGGCATACAAAAAATTTTACTTTGATTGAAATTGCCACTTCAAAGCAAGCGCGACTTAGAGTGTGTAAATTTAAGAATTTCCGATGGTGATAATAGCTGCGTCAAATATTGACAACTCACACCCATCACCAACTGATTGACTTGTTCTACGTTAATAGGTGTAGAGTTATATTAGATTAGTCCGCTTCTGCCACAGAGCAGTCTGTCAAATTAGCATTGACTCTGTACCACAGCCGTTTCAGATAAAATCTGTATTAATGCAATTTAAGCAATTTCACAATGTGGCACTTCAACCCATTGTACATGGTTTTCTGTATAAATCTTGGTTGACTCTGCATCACTATGAGCCATTCGAGCTTGTGGATCAAAACCACGTTGTTTAAACATAAAGGCCGCCAATGCTCTTATTTCATGAAAGGTTGGTCTTTCATCTAAAGGCAAATGATTGGCAACACCTACTTGATCACGCAATGCTGAAAATGCACGGCTAAGGTAATCTGGTGCAACTTGTGTTTGATGATTCACTTCTTTACTCACCTTATTTGGGATGCGAGTAGGTAGTCTATGCACAATATAAGGGCTTGCCACATTGTCACGGCTATTATCGATGATTTCCTTAAGCGCTTTACCTATGGGGATCGCAATATGAGATGCCTCTTTATGTTGCACTTTTTGTCTGTGAATATAAATCATCCCGTATATTCCATTTAAGGGTTCTTTATACCATAAGCACCCACAGATGCCTTCTTTGGGGGCTTTGATATTGTATTTTATGCGTGATACTTCAAGCCTTGCTTGTGTTGTTTGTAATGCCAGATCCATTGCTGTTCTTAACCAAGGTTCTGCGGACGCTCTAATTTTAAGAAAATCATCATAAGATAATCTTCTACGTTTTTTCCCATCGACTCTTTTCATTTTTTTACGTTCAGCTGGGTTATCAAACATAAGAGACTCATCCATTGCGTAACTAAAAATTTTCTTTAGAAAACTTACCTTACGATTTTGTACATTAGCAGAAGCATCGGCATGATATTCATTAATATAGCCATTTACATGTTCCAGTGAGATTTTATTTGCGGGGATATCTTTAAAAAAGATCTTAATTCTTTCTAAGTCATTAACCCAGTTACTAAGTGTACTGTCTGATGGTTTCTCATCATTAGTTATCCGCAAAAATAACTTATCTAAATGTTCTGAGAGAGGGAGGGCCTCTCCATATTGCCCTCCCGAGTCAATAATTAATGAGTTAACAGAAACGCATTTTTCTGGTCGCATAATATTGTTGTATTCTCTGGCTATTGCGATAGCTTTTGCTTTATCTGCACCAATACATTTTCTTAAACCATTAGTTAATGTAAGGCGATATTGTTTAACTGATTTATCAAAATAAAGAAAGTCAGGTAGATGCCTAAATTCCTTTCTTCTAGGTCTACTGGCCATATCACGAAGCCCTTATTAACTCATCGACACATGAAGAAATAACGGACTCGATACCCCAACGTTCGGATGAATATATCCAAACAGAACAATCAACGATTTTGCCTTTTAATAAACCTGTTTCTACCCATTTTTTTATGGTTCTATTATCTGGAATAGAGCCTACTTCAAATTCTCGTTTAGCCCACGCACTAGCTTTCATCAGTTTTCCGCTCATTTTGGTCTTGCCTCATCATTAATAAAATAAGTCGGTCTGCTGTATCACAGGAGTGTTTGATTTCTGCGTCAGTGCATGGTCTATTTCTTACACTGAACGCTAACCGACCTAATTTAATATCAAAACTTGTTAATACTTGGTTCCCTGGTTGCCAAGGTGTTAATAATTTCATGGTGGTTACCCATTGGTCTTGAATAAACCACCATGCTAATAACAACGAAAAGTAAAAACTGATTATGCTTAATCAACTTTTTACTCGAATAATTCCCTCCACTGGATAGCACTCTGCAATTCTCCCTTTGGTCGCGAGTACCTCTTTATCAATTAAACAATTTTGTTCACTCCTTTGTTGTTCAGCGAGAGAAGGCTGAAGTTCAATTTTGACGTGTGCAGGAAAATCGTATGAAACATGGCAACGTCTATCTGTTGAAACAAAGCCATGTGTACCATCAGGTAATGTGATCTTTACGGCTTGGTCTTTTTGTTGAGAGTGTCTAAGCATTGGTCTTGCCTCTTTGTGACATGTCACTTAATGAATAATAGCTGTATTTATAGGGTGCCCCAGTTGTAGCAATAACGCTTTTTGCATTGATGAAAGTGCTTGCTGTTCTTGCTCTGTGACATTTTTTGTTGATGCTGTAGACCATTCGATACTGCATTTATTAGTTGCTTCATCATGGGTAATAACAACTTCTAACTTCATGGCCATAACGTTTATCTCCTGATAATGCGCCCAATAAAGGGCGCTATTATGAATTAACGAACCATTAATGATCGGTCACCGACTTCTAAGTGAGCACCAGGTATTTCAATTCCGTTTTCAAGCGCTTCTTTGATGCCTTTTTTATCAGGTGCGGTGATGGTTTGAACATCAACCAACTCATCCGGTAATAAAGCCTCATTGTCGATAATGACTCGAACAACACCAGCTCTAGCTGTGAATGTATTTTTTGTTGTTTTTAATTTATCTAATCCTGAAGCCAATAAGCAGTTAAGAGCATATTTCTTTAGGTTTTTAGCTTGGTTTTCGAATGATTTTTTACGATCAGATAAACGTTTAGATTCTTCATCCAGTGTTTTAGCTTGACCTTCGATATTGCGAACGTGATGCATAATTGCATCCAATTTATCACCTAGCTCGCCCTCGATACCTTCCAATGTATCTGCGATATCTTCAGGAGAGAATTCACCTGTTTCAACGAGTTGCTGTAATTTTTCATAATTGGTCGCCAGTGCGATAGCAGTAGTTTTGGTCATTAGATTGCCTCTTCTTTCTGTTTCAGTTTGTCTAAACACTCTTTTTCGATTTGGTTTAATCGACGTAAACGGCCAGACAAATACTTCTCGTAATCTTCGTCACGACGTTCTTTGGCTGATTTAATATGTGCAGAAATTTCGCGCGTTAATGTCGATGCAATACCTCGTAATTCATTTGCTGTAACAGCACTACGCATCACTTCTGTATGTTTAGTAAATTTCTCGTCTAATTCTTTGCGAATACGTGTGATATCTTCCGCTTTTTCACTGGCATTTTTGATTTCAAACTCAAGTTTATTGCTTACTATATATTCAGGGTTATCATGCATACCCATAAAGACATCAGAGCTAAAGCCAAGCATTGATAGGGCTTTTTTGATGGCATCAGTGAGTGATTTTTTAATAACTTCACCGTCAACCTTAATGCCATAGTTAGTTTGATAGCGGTATGGTGTTGCACCATAACTTTCAAACTCACCGCGAGTTTCACATTCGATGATGTACCAAAAACGGATCTTAATTGAGTGGTTTTGTTCGCAGAATAACGAGCCATCAGCATCACGTAAAAAACGGGTTGCGACTTGTTTATTACGCTCATCAAGGACAGGTTCTAAAAGAGGCTTTCCATCAATAAATTTTTCTTCAAGGACTTCATATCCCCAACCTTCCCCAATAGGACCGAATATTTCAGTTGCACGCATAAACATGTAAGTGCTGTTTATACTGGTCCCCGTAAATCCCACGCCTTCTAATGGCTTAGTAAAGCGCGGGTCTGTACGTTGTACTTGTTTCCAAATACTTAGGTTATTAGCGTCACTCGCGTTAAGAACTTCATCAATAACACTGGCACGTTGCTCAAAATTATCTTGTTGTGCTGATGGTGTTTCGGGTTCTTTAGGCTCTACAGTTTGTTCAACCACCGGAGAACTTTCTGTTTTAGGGGCTACTTCTTGCTTTTTACGTGAACGTTTAGGCTTAGTTTCCTTTTCAACGGTACTTTTGCTAGATACCGAAGGGGTATTATCCAATTGGTTAGAAGTGATACTTTCTTCTTTTTCAGTATTGCCAGTAGGCTTGTTAATACCTAAATGACGGTCAATAAATTCTTTTCGCGCATTGGGATTATCTAATAACTCAGGCTGTTTTTTACTTTCAGCTATTAACGAGAAAATCTTTTCACGTGGTATATCCAAGATGCCAGCTGTTGTGCGTAAATCCATTGACCAGCGTTTCCATGCTTTGTCGTCGTCATCTATCAGTTCTTTGGCTTTTTTTACTTGAGATGCGAGGACATTATTAGGATCAAAGTCATCTAACAGTGCTAAGGCGATTTCAGTATCTATGGTTGAATAGTTACGCTTGATACAAGATGTTTCTTCTTGTTGTTGTTCTGGTTCTTCGGTTAGCCAGCTTTCACCTAATGATTTAGCTTCTTCAACGGTGACATCTTCATTAGCAAACTCATAGATAGCCTGTGCTATTTCCATTGTTTGCTCAGCATCCATCAAAGAAAGTTTTGTTATTTCAGCTAGGCCTGTAGCGATATTACGAATTTTGGGATCTTCTTTTCCTGCCAAATATTCCAGAGCAGTTGAAAATTCATTGTTAGTTATTTGAGTCTTTCCAAATAAAAGTAAACACGCAATTCTGGGTTTTGTTCCTAGTTTTTTGAAATTCTTATATTCAATAGGTTTCCATTGAGTTCCATCAAACTCATTTTCAACAGCAAATTTTTCATCGAATATATCTAAAGTAGGGCAAACAGAGCCGTCAAGGTGTTCGCTAATTAACGGATCATCAGTGTTAAAGTTATCCATAGCTTCTGGATATGCTTCAGATAATTTTACTACTGCAGTCGCTGTTGCAAGTTTTGCATTAGCGGTGTTTAACGCTATTGCTAATGGTACAGCACCGTTGTTTGTACGAGCCTCGGTCGTAGGCTCAAATACACAGATAAAAGTTTTCATTGGTCTTGCCTCTTAATTTCCTGATTTTGCTAGTTTAATAGCTCGCTTAATGCCTGCTTTTTTGATAATTACACGCTTATATTTCCCATCAATGGGATTAGAGTAAGCCGTACCTGTTGAAGGGTAATATTCAACTCGTCTCTTACCTCCAATGATAGAAATATGTTGAGTGCCAGAAACTATCTCACTGTTATTTTCATGTTCAATAACAGATAGTTCAGCATCTAATACAGCATCAATTGCTAGATTAATTGCATCCATAATGTTCACCATCAGTAAGGAATTTCTTCATCTTCTTTAGCTATTGGTTTGCCTTCCAAGCAGAGAAGCATTTGGATTTGATCTTCTAACAAACTTGTTTTTACTTGGGCATCAGCTAGGATTTTTTCTTGTTCATTACGTAGAAAATCAATTTCAGCGTGAATGAGATCAGTTTGAGTAGGCTCTTTAAAAGGAACATCAACAGTGTGTTCAGCAATAACAAAACCTAGTCCAGCATTGGGATCGGCTTTAAATGCGTAGGCGTTATATTGGTAAGAACCATCGAACTGTTTTTGAGCATGAATATAGAGTGTGACTGTTAGTCTTTCAGGTTGTGCTTTCATAGCAACTCCTTTAAAATAACTGCGATCAGTGATTTATCATTGGTCTTGCCTCTTCTAGCGTTTGGTCGCGCTAGTAGAACTCCCGATAGCTTTGGTCGGCAATTCGGGGTAAAGGAACCCACTTCGGTGGGTTTTTTTACGTCTAAAATTTGTTGCCCGTCTTTCCGAGCTGTCAGGTCTGCCTTGTAGCTTTGGTCGGTAACTAATTAAATTCCCTGGTATTACTAAAAAACTTGCCGTTATGCCGTGGTAATCATGACAGGTCGCGATGAGAGCTGTGCTTCTCCTCCGACATAACAGCAAAACTAAATCTGAACACTGACCTAAACACTTGCTGTGTTGTTTTTGGTTGCTTTAATATTAGCGCTGCTATTTTGATTGTCAATAGCATTGCTAATATTTTGAGTTAAAAAAACCACCGTATCGACGGTGGTTGTATGTAACACATTGTTATTTTATGCAAAATCAATCATTTTAATAGGAAGTGATTTTATTACTTTTCCAATAATTCGGAGATCATACATTTCTGACTCTTCAATATAAAACGTTTCATAAGCAGGATTATCTGATTTAACAGCTAGTTTTCTGCCCTTAACTCTTTGTAATCTTTTTATAAATAATGAATTTTCAAAACTAAACACATAAACACCATCGCCATCAAAAAATTCATTATGAGTATCAACAAAAACGACATCTCTTGGGTTTATTGCTGGAGACATGCTGTCACCGCTAATGTTAATTATTTCAATCCCTTTTAAACTTTTTCTACCGAATAAATCGAATACTTTTTCTGGAGAGAACTCAATAGATTTTATAGTGTCAGGGAATTCGTTATTTATAAAGCCACCAGGGCCTGCTTTTGCATATACATCCATCAGTCTTAAAGTCGTATGTTCATTTTGAGTTGATGTAGAAGAGGTTATTTGTTTTATTTCTTCTTCTTTTCCTGTTCGTCTAACGTAGTCTAACAACGTTTTTAGCTCTGGATTAATATCTTCAGGATCAACTTTCAATAATGATGCGAATTTTAAAATTGTATCAGTGTTTAAGGCTGTTCGGCCATTTAAATACTGACTTACTGCCCCTTGAGTAGCAAATCCCATAATCTCTGCGGCTTTTTCTTGAGTTAAGCCCAGAGATTCTCGTTTGGCTTCCCAAATGTTTCGTAAGTTTCGGGCGGCAATTTTATCTGATTCTGATATTTTTCTGTTCATTTTAGTATTTTATTTGTAATGCTAATAATTATCCAATAGCAATGCTATTGATTTATTAAATTAGCATTGCTAATATTCGGCTATTACATAAGCTGGAGGAAAACATGAAATTAGATCTGTATTTAAAAAAACAAAAAATCAGCCAAACTGAATTTGGGAAAACGGTTGGAGTAACTCAAGGGTTTATTAGTCAAGTTATTGCTGGTAGCTACTACCCTAAAGGTCGAAAAGCTATCGAATGGTCAGCAAAAACCAATTGGTTAGTAACTCCACATGATCTTAATCCAGTTGATTATCCAAATCCTTGGGATGGCTTGCCAAAAGGAATATTCAGTATTACAGGTATCAAATTAAAAAACTGATTATGCATAATCAATTTTTCTAGCGACAGGAGACGCAAAAATGAATTTTGATATCAACATTATCAGAGCTGAAATTGAAGATTGGGCGGTAGAACAAGGGCAAGAACATGTTGCCATCGAGATTAGTCGAGCTTACTTACGATTAGTGATTAATCAAGAACATGGTCGATTACATGCCATTGAGGATCAAACGGGTAAGGCAGACTGGAAAGCAATAAACAATAACCGGCAACAGATATTCCGTTGGTTACGTGGTGATTCTCGCGCATCTCAAAGAAAAATTGCTGAGTTAATGCCAGCGATTGAAATGGCTCTACCGGCTTCGAGGTTAGCTCGAGTACGCGGAGATACCAAAAACTATTTAGCAACTGTAGCCATTCAGCGTTTTGCTGATGCTATGACTGAAATCTTATTAGAGGGTCGTGACATGTCACACCAAATAAACAATGTAGTACGCGCACTAAATGAGATATCACGCCCGACCAGCGTGCATTAATTCAAGAGGCAAGACCAATGATTAGATCAACTGAAAAAATCACATACCGCAATGGGTTTATGCTGAATGATAAACCTGCTCATATCTCAGATATCCAACATATTTTTGATGGTAGACGCGTTATTGCGTTATTAATTTGGGAGCAGTATGAGCGAGAAAAACAAAAATTACTGTCAAAAAATTTAACCCCTGAGCAGTACCAAAATGCTTGCCGTAATATAGCTAAAGCACTGGGGGTGTAAAGTGAGAGCATCTGATTTGTTATTAGATTTTGGACGTCCAGTTGCTTATTTCCCTGGGCTAGTAAAACGTTTGGGCAGTGTAAATGCAGTAATATTTTTTAGCCAAATATTTTATTGGCAAGATAAAGCTGACTCTAAATTAGGTGTTTATAAAACATCAGAAGAAATTGAATCTGAGACGGGTTTAAGCTACCGAGAACAGCTTACGGCTAGAAAGCATTTAGTTAGCAGAGGTATTCTGGTTGAGACTAATAAACGCTTAGAGCATAAAATTTATTATCTAATTGACTGTGAAAAATTAGATTATGTCATGTCACAACCTATTGAAAATGCACCAAATGCGCAAAGCGCAACTGGGGAAAGTCACAATAGTGATTTCGCGGAACAACAAAACGAACGACCGCGACAAAACAAAACTGACGGTGGCGATGAAACAAATCCGCAGTTCGATCCTACAGAGATTACTACATATATTACTACAGATATTACTGATGGTACGTCAGGAGAACCTGACGACAAAAAATCGTCATCAAAAATTAAATTGAATTATGAAAATATTATTAATTCATATCACGATATTTTGTCTGATATGCCTGCTATCAAAGTGATGACTGATGAGCGTAAACGGAAGCTAAGAAATTTCTGGATAAAATTTAAATTCAATCAAGAACGCTGGGAGAATTATTTATCGTATATTGCCAGTAATTGTCGATGGATGATGGAGGATCGAGATAATGGGCGAGGGGGGACATGGCGACGTAAAAATTTAGATTATTTAATTACGGAACGTTGTTATGTTGCGGTTAAGGAGGAACGTGCTAATGACAAATGATTATTTCACCCCTCCATACAATCTTGAAGCAGAGCAGGCTGTACTAGGTGGCTTGATGATCAGCACTGACGAAGATAAGCGTCAACATGTGATATCACTAGTTAAATCAGGATCATTTTATTCAAGATCTCACAGTCGAATTTTTACAGAGATAGTGAAGTTAATAAAATCTGATTATCCAACAGATATCATTACAGTTAGTGACTCTTTAACACGTAGCGGTGATTTAGAAAAAGTTGGGGGATTTGCTTACATAGCGGAGCTTTGTAGATTACCTTCAGTTGCTAACATTGTGAACTACGCTCGGATTGTACGAGACAATGCAATACAGCGTTACGCTATCAATAATCTGAATACTTGTGTAGAGATGCTAATGGCGAATGATGGTCTTGATATCAACAATAAACTATCAAATGTTCAGCAGGTTGTATCAAGCATTATCGAACACGCTAAAACAGGAAAAAGCAAAGGCTTAAGACCTGCTCTAGACGTTGTTGGAGATTGGCTTGATGATGTTGATAGGCGCTTTAGTGATCCTAAAAATGCAGTGGGTTTTACTTTGGGTATAGAGTCACTGGATGAGTTAATGGCTCCCAAGCAGGCATTGAGAGGATCATTAATTGTTGTTGGTGCAAGACCCAAAATGGGTAAAACCGCATTTTATAATCGTGTTGCAACTCACTTTGCATTAAACCATAAGTTACCCACATTGCTTTTCAGCCTTGAGATGACAGACCGTGGGATCATTGAACGAATGATCTCTCAAGAAGGCGATGTATCTGCAGATATTTTTTATACAGGTACACATGATGATATGGAAATGGCTAGAGCATTAGCCAGAGCAAAAGAGATTGCAGAATCGAATATGTATATCGATAGCACTCCTGGTATTGATTTTAACCATATCATAGCTGAATGTCGCAAGGTTAAACGAGTTAAAGGGCAAGTAGGCCTAATAGCGATTGATTACCTTACCCTTATCAAGGCTGGTCAGGCTGAACGTCGTGATATTGCATATGGTGATATTACTACGGGGTTAAAAAATCTAGCAAAAGAAATGGATTGCGTTGTCCTGTTATTAACCCAACTTAACCGTAAATTGGAAGATAGGGCAGATAAAAGACCAACACCCGCTGATAGCCGTGATACAGGGCAAATTGAGCAAGATTGTGATGTATGGATTGGTTTATATCGTGATGCTGTTTATAACGATAATGCTGATAAATCTCTAATGGAAATTCTTCTCAGATTAAATCGTGATGGAAATACTGGTACCGCTTATGCTCAGTTGGTGAATTCTTATATTAAAAATATTAGTAAGGGGGAGGCAGAAAGGTTGTCATTTAAAGGAAATGATAATAGAAAAAGCTATGCACGAAAAGGACAGCAAGCTACAGAAGCATTTTAGATAAGTTAATTAGGGCTCGAACAAGCTATTAAGTTAAATATTAGAGGCAAGACCAATGGCAAAAACAGTAGCAGAACGTAAAGCAGAACAACGTAAACGGCAGAAAGAATTAGGTGTAACCAAAATTGAATTACTTGTAGATAATCAAGAATTGGAAATGTTAAAGCGTAATTGTGTATTACGCATGCCTGGTCGAGAACCGTATGGCATTATTGAATACCTACAGATGCTTATTCGGAAAGATGATGCTGAGTATAAAAAGCAAGTAGAGAAATTATCTAAACGTAAATGTAAGCGTTGTGGTGATATATTACCTGTTCAGCAATGTTGTATGTCAGGTGATTCAGAATGTTGGGTCACTAGTGGATACAAAGAGTTGAAACTGGTTATCTAACTCAACCTATTGTATTATTACAGTATTGGTCTGAACACCCAATCCTAAATATTTGCTGTGTCAACTGAGAGTCAAGTATGGCACAGCATAGCTTTATCAAAATGTCTAACGATACTCTTGTACCAGCTAACCCTGTTACGAGAGATTTTCTGCATTCAAAAATCAAGTGTGGTGATGTGCTTTCAGCGAATTTTAAGAAAGCTCGTAACCCTCGATTCCATCGTAAGTACTTCGCATTACTCAACTTAGGCTATGAATATTGGGAGCCAGTTGGCGGTACCATTTCACCTGAAGAAAAAGAGCTTGTGCGTGGTTACATCACATTCCTTTCATATTACACGGATAATGCTGACGCGCTCTTATCAGCATCCGATATCTATCTAGAAGAAGTCGCACAAAAACGTGCGCAAAATATCTCAGCAACAAAATCATTTGATGCTTTTCGCTATTGGGTTGTAGAGCAAGCCGGTTATTACGATACGTTTGAAATGCCTGATGGTAGTTTTCGTCGTGTCGCTAAATCAATCAGTTTTGCAAATATGGATGACCTAGCATTTAGTGAACTCTATAAAGCCACACTCGATGTGCTTTGGAATTTTATCCTTCGTAAGCAATTCCCCACTCAAAAAGCTGTAGAAAATGCAGTATCTCAATTATTAAGTTTCACATAGAGGCAAGACCAATGATCAAATCAAAGACCAAAGAAGAAAAGAAGTGGCTATCAGATGTAGCGGAGCTGGGTTGTATTTGTTGTCGCAATATGGGGTTTGGAGCTAGTTTGGCGGAGATCCATCATGTTAGAACAGGGCAGGGAATGGCACAGCGAGCTAGTCATACAGATGTTTTACCACTATGCCCTCCACATCATAGAGCATGTTATGAAACCGGCTTTCATGCATCACCTAAATCATGGCAAGAAATTCATGGTAGCGAGATTGAGTTATTAGAACAGACTAAGCAAGAAGTAATGGAGTTACGAGCATGTCGAGTATAAAGAGCATATCAGATGGGTTAAAACTTGATAAAACACGAGAAGCTTGGCTTCAAAATTGGTTAACTCGATTTGGTACATGGGTACATAGCGGACGTATAGATAAACGACAGAGTAGCATGATCGCTCAATTTATGGAAAGAGTAGAACGACGTGATTATCCGTATAGGCCTACGTGTAGTGATGAAGATGGTCTACTTATTCAGAGAGTTGTTGACAGTATATATCACATAGATATTCAGGCATTTAATATGTTACTTAGTCGATATGCTTTTTGTGCATCGGATAGAGCTATAGCTCGTCATTATCATAAGAATAGTGAACCAAGAATAATGGCTCGTAGAAATGGCATGTTAAGAGAAAGAAAGCCATCTATGTCTACATGCCGTAGAGAGGTCGAAGAAATATTAAATGCTGTTGAATATTTATTATACCAACCTCTAGTAGATGCATTTAAAAATAGAGAAAAAGAGATGATCGAGAAGCGAAATAGCAAAAACGTGTTGACATCTTTGAACTAATGAGCCACTATTTCAAGGTAAGTTGCCTTTTTTGTAACTTCACCAACTAACCCAGCCTAAGCGCTGGGTTTTTTGTATCTAAAACAGATAAGAGTTGCTGTTTCCTTTGTTCAGAGTTACATGTGTGTTCACGACCAATAATTGACCAAAGGTATTAAAATATCATGTTAAAACATAGTGATATGACAGAAGAGGCAAGACTTGTTTTTGAAGTTGTTCCGCATACGAAAGAGGTAACTGTTGGCGAAGTTGCACAGTTTACTTATTTAACTGAGCCACGTTGTCAATTGATATTAACGCAGTTGGCGATGGCGGGGCTAATCAAAGAAAATATCAAAGAAAACACATTTCAAAATATCTAATACTGTGAAAATGGGCGACTGTAAAAGTGTTGGTAGCACCTTTACAGTCATTCACCCGTTCTGGTAGATCACGGACAAACTAAAGCCCACTGCTTATGTGCACAAAGCATAGTGAGCTTATCAAAAAAGGTTCTCCTGATCTATGAAAAATACTGTGAATTTAAACAGTGTGAATTTAGTCAATGATGACTCACTCAGCTATATAAAAACACTTCCCGATAATTGTATTGATTTAATCGCAACTGACCCGCCTTACTTTCAGGTGAAGTCTTGTAGTTGGGATAATCAGTGGGAAAACGTAACATCATATTTATCTTGGCTTGATGAAATGCTTGCAGAATTTTGGCGGGTATTAAAGCCTAACGGTAGTCTTTATATATTTTGCGGTTCGAAACTAGCGTCAGATACTGAATTACTCGTCCGTGAAAGATTTAATATTCTAAGTCACATTATATGGGCTAAACCATCAGGACCTTGGCGCAGGGCATGTAAAGCTGATTTACGCAGTTTCTTTCCAAGCACTGAAAGAATTTTATTTGCTGAACATTATCAAAGTCCATACAAGGGCAAAAGTAGTGCTTATCTTCAGCAATGCAAAGCTCTTAAAGAAAATGTATTTAAGCCTTTAATTGAGTATTTTAAATCTGCACGTGAATCGTTAGGAATAACAGCAAAAGAAATAAAACAGGCCACAGGTAAACAAATGGCTTCACACTGGTTTAGTTACAGCCAATGGCAACTACCGAGTGAGTCTGACTACAAAAAACTGCAGGAGCTGTTTCATCGCGTAGCAAGTGAAAAGTTTAGTAGTAATCCTTTAAATCGTGATCATACTGATTTGATAGAGGTGCAGGCTTCTCTTAGTCGAGAGTACCAAGAGCTTGCTGAACAATATCAATTATTGCGCCGTCCTTTTTCTGTCACCGTTGATGTTCCTTACACCGATGTGTGGACGTATCCACCTGTGCAATATTACGCAGGTAAACATCCTTGTGAAAAACCAGCTGAAATGATGGAACACATTATTCGCTCAAGCAGTCGCGAAGGTGATCTGGTTGCTGATTTTTTTATGGGGTCGGGTGCAACACTAAAGTCCGCATTAAAGTTAAATCGTCGAGTTCTTGGAGTTGAACTTGAGAAAGAGCGATTTGAACAAACAAGAGAGGAAATAAATAACATGAAGTCATAAAGCGGATTAGCCGTATTTTACATGCTGATGTCATGATTCAGCCCCGAGTCTCCTAGTAAAGAGCCAGCTTTGCATCTGGTAAGGGTTAATAAGAAAAGAAGCACCGGTAACGAAGCATGAAAGCCAATCGTGCACTGGTTAGATCCCTCAGGGAGCAGAGCCGAACTGGGGTTATAAACTCAAGGGCATGAGCGTGGCCACTACGAGAGTGTGGTGAAATTTCATTTCCCATAACACAAACAACTCGGACACTCCGTAGGGGGTGTATATGCGCATGGACAAATTAACCAATGCTACCTACGGAACGGCTGGCTTAACTGCCTTTTTTGCAAGTCTCTCATTGTATGAATGGGGCTTTGTAATAGGGATGGGATTTAGCATGCTTCTTGGATTAGCAACTTATCTGATGACACGGAGAGAACAGCGAAAACGAACAGCATTATTTGCTGAATTGGTTCATCGAAATTGTTCTAGTGATCCGCGAGAAATCGAAAAAATAGTCGGTGAGATGCTGACTAAAGCTAAAAAGGACATCTAATGAACCTAAAACAAAAAGTGACAGCTGTTGCGAGTGCTGGCGCTGTAAGTATTGCACTAACAGTGATTGGCTATTTTGAGGGCGTGCGTTATGAACCTTACCGTGATGTTGCTGGAGTTCTGACGGTTTGTTATGGCCATACTGGAAACGACATCATTCAAGGTAAGACCTATACACAACAAGAGTGTGATGAATTACTGCAGAAAGACTTTATCAGGACGCAACAGCAAGTTGATATCCTGGTTAAAGTACCAGTCGATGATAAAACAAAAGCTTCTCTATATTCCTTTGCTTTTAATGTCGGTACCACGGCTTTTGCACGTTCTACATTGCTTAAGAAATTAAATGCTGGTGATCAGAATGGCGCTTGTGAAGAAATGAAAAGCTGGGTTTATGCTGGTGGAAAGGTGTGGCGAGGGTTGGTCAGTCGTAGAGAGGCGGAGTCAGCGTTATGCAATGGAAGTCTTTAATCATCATCGTCGGTTTTATTCTTACATTACTCATCTCGGTCGCTAGTGGCATTTATCTCTCAATTGATAATTCATGTATTAACGATAAAGCAAGCTTAGACAAACGCTGTCAGATTGCTCTCTCACATCATCGGTACTAATTATGAAACACTGGAAACTTTACATTGTCGTTGTGATGGTGGGGATTGTTGCTGGTGGTTGTGCGCTGATTAATGCACAAGCGAAAAGAATTAACACACTGACAGAAAACAACAAAGAACTGACTACCGCACTCGAAGAGCAGAAGGATATCAATATTGACTATCAAGCACGCATAGAGCGACTAAATCAACTTGATACAAGGCACACACAGGAGCTTGTTAATGCAAAGAATGAAATTAGTCGCTTGCGTGATATTAGTGAGCGTAATCCTGAACGGGTGTACATCCGAGCCAGTTGTCCGAAAGACGAAACCAATTCAACCTCCGGCATGGATGATGCAACCACCGCCAGACCTACTGACTCCGCTGTCAGAAATTATTGGCTACTCAGAGAGCGAATTGCAGAGTCAGAACAGATGATTAAAGGGTTGCAGGATTATATCAAACAAGAATGCATGGAATAAAAAAAGCCCAGCATGGGGGCTGGGCAATACTAGCAAGATATCAATTAAAGTGTAGCGATAGCTACTTAGTATAGCTTAAGTAGGTATATATACCAGATTGATTATTCCTATTTATCTCCCACTTAAATAAACAGCACAATATAAAAATAACCCTGTGAGTTTGATTTCACAGGGTGGCTGAATTTAAGCAAAAAATAAATACTCATTAATCATACTGCTATTTTTATTTCGTGCCAATAGAAGAAGGCGTAGCGTTGTCGCCGTCTCTTATGTTAGCCATGACCTGTTTTATTCTCAGCAGATAGCGCATAGTGAGAGTCAAAAACAATGAATACCGCCATTTTGTTATTTTTCGGTCATTATCAGCAACGTCAGCTGTAGGTAGAAGAAAGGGCGTGACAACCGGAGAGACGAGTACAATTCATAAGAGTCAATCACAAAGCCTATTTTAACGAATGGGCTTTTTAATAGGCTAAGGAGATAAACACAATGGCAAAACCGGATTGGGGGATGCTACAACAACAGTTCCTCGCCGAACATGCTATAACAGGAATATCCCCTAAAGAGTGGTGCGAACTAAAGGAACTAAACTACGCAACAGCACGACGATATATCAAAATATCCAGTGCGCAGAATGCGCAAAAAACTGCGCACAAGAAATTGCGCACTGCGCAGAAAAAAGAATGCGCAAAAGAGCCAATGTGCAATAGTGATATACCCACTGCGCAGAGTAATGGATCAAGTAATGCGCATGATGATGAAAACACCTTTAGTCTGCGCAATTACGGGCTAACTGAACAACAGATTAAATTTGTTAGTGAATACCTTATCGACTTAAATCGAACAGGAGCATATAAGCGAGCCGGTTATAAAGGCGAAGGAAATACAGCTTATGTCAATGCTACTCGTATGCTAAGAAATGCTAAGGTTTCACGAGCAATCACTGACGCATTAGCCGAACGGGAACGCAGAACAGAGATAACCCAAGATGCTGTATTAAAAATATGGTGGGATATCGCAACGGCAGACGTTAACGAACTGACTGAATACCGTCGATTATGTTGCCGTCATTGCTGGGGCTTTGGTTTCAATTACCAGTGGCGTGATTCAATAGAGTTTGAAGATGCGATTAAAAAAGCAGTTGTAGCAAAGAAACCCCCACCACAAGATGTGGGTGGCTACGGTTACGATGAAACATTAGATCCAAATCCTGATTGCCCGCGCTGTAACGGTGCCGGTATTGGCCGTGCGTACTTTCATGATACGCGTGATTTAACAGGGTCAGCTCGTCGAGTATTTGCTGGCGTGAAAGAAGGGAAGTTTGGTGTTGAGGTTATTACTCGTAATCAAGATGAAGCGCTTAAGATGGTTGCACAGCATTTAGGCATGCTAAAGAACAAGACGGAATTAACGGGTGTCGATGGTGGTCCTATTCAAACAACAGGAATAGATTTAAGTCACTTAAGCTTCGAGCAACTTCTTCAATTGAGAAAAAAGGGTGAAAAGTAGTTCTATTTAACATAATGGTTCTAATGCGCCCCTTCACTTTTGAACTCAGCTAAAAATACAACCTAAACCGTTAAAAGTAACAATCTTCTTTCTGTTTTAATGCCGTTTTATTGTTAATCAATTGTTATCAAAAACATGAAAATCATTTCGTGCCAATTACGGCATGAAAGGGTTATTTTTGTCACTTTAGGTATCTCTATGGATGTCAATTTCGACTTGTTTGATGAAGAAGTCAGGAGAGAGATAGCTAGACGTAGTTTGCACGAATTTATTCAGTATATAAACCCTGAATACATTACAAGCCATTTTTCTCAAACGGTATGTGATGCGCTCGACCAGTTCTTGATTGATATGATGGTAGGTAAGCGCCCTAAATTAATATTAGGGGCACCGCCACAACACGGTAAGTCTGATATTGTTTCTCGCTATCTTCCCGCTTATTTCTTTGGAAAATACCCTAACATGCGTGTGGGTGCGCTGTCTTATTCTTCAGATTTAGCCGGTGATATGAATACCGATGTTCAGCGCATTATGATGTCCGATGAATATCGCGTGCTATTTCCTAAAAGTTGGTTAGGCAATAAGCCTGAAAACGGCATTGCAGTTAAACGTAATTCTGACGAGTTCGGTATCGCTAATCACAAAGGCAGTTATGTTTGTGCCGGGGTAGGTGGCCCATTAACGGGTAAGAAAGTTGACCTCGGCATTATTGATGACCCGATAAAGAACTCGAAAGAGGCACTTAGCCCAACTGTTAAAAAATCAATTTGGAACTGGTACGTTTCGACCTTTAAGACCCGTTTATCAAAAAATAGCGGTGAAATTATCATGGCCACTCGATGGGCAACTGATGATTTGTCTGGTCAATTAAAAGAAAAAGCGCCTGAAACCAAGGTGCTTGCATTCCCTGCCATTAATGAGAAAGGAGAAGCGTTGGTACCAGAGTTACACCCAATCGACAAACTCCTTGAGACAAAAGCAATCCTCGGTGATTACTTTTGGTCTGCAATGTACCAACAATCACCTAAGCCGGGTGATGGTCAAATCTTCCACGAAGAATTTGCTCAGTACTATCTACCGAAAGACCTACCTGAAAAATTCGATAAGGTTATCCATAGTTGGGATATGACCTTTAAAGACAGTGACGGTACTGACTATGTGGTGGGGCAGGTATGGGGCAAGAAAGACGCAAACGCTTATCTACTGTATCAAATTAGAAAACGCATGAGCTTTACTGAAACCTTAAAATCGGTGAAATGGTTAGCTGAAAAATTCCCTGAAGGACGACGTAAGCTGGTGGAAGACAAAGCCAATGGCCCTGCTGTAATCGACTCTCTCAAATCAACCGTATCAGGGTTAATTCCCGTCGAGCCAGATGGTAGCAAGGTTGCTCGTGCTCATGCGTGTACTACTGAGTGGGAGGCTAGGAATGTGTGGCTACCTCACAAAGATATTGCGCCGTGGATTGTGGAAACCGTAGAGGAAATTACTACATTCCCGTTTGCTGGCCATGACGACACAGTGGATGCCATGACGCAAGCATTACGCGATTTATATCAGAAGAAAAAAGGCAGTTTCTTCACAACTAAGAGGTAATTCTATGTGGTGGCCGTTTAAGAGGCGAAAAACAGAACCACTCGCACCGGTTAAACGGTCAGCATTCACAACTGACTTATATCCTGCGCTGGCGCGAGAACAGGGCTTTGATGGGATTAATTTACCCCAACCCACAATTGCAGGTGTTGCGATGGATAGCATTGATAGTTATGTTCCCTCATTTAAAGGTGAGCAGGTTTACGGTGTACCAGGGTCACAGGCTTCTTGGTATGCCTCACAAATGTTTATCGGCAACAATATGTGTGCGGTTATCGCTAAACACTGGCTGGTGGATAAAGCCTGCAATATGCCCGCGCGTGATGCAATTCGCCAAGGCTACGATATTGATTGTGATAACGATGATGATCGCGCTATCAGTAAAAAGCTCCGTAAACGTGATAAAAAATACCGTATTACACACCAACTGAAAGAGCTGGTTCATTTTGGGAGAGTATACGGCGGTCGCTTAGCATTATTCGTTGTGGAGACATCAAACCCGAAAGAGTGGTACGAAAACCCGTTTAATATCGATGGTGTGACTAAAGGGATGTATAAAGGTATTAAACAGATTGATCCACAATGGGTAACGGCCGATTTAACGGATTCCAATGTTCAAGATCCTGCCAGCATGGATTTCTACGAGCCGACCTATTATGTGATTGGTGGGCGTAAATATCACAAGTCTCACTTTATTAAGTTTGTACCTTTTCCTGTTCCTAACGTGCTTAAGCCAATGTACAACTACTTTGGCGTTTCAGTGCCAGAGCGTATTTATGAGCGTGTCTACGCTTCAGAACGTACCGCCAATGAAGCACCACAACTGGCAATGACTAAGCGTTTACTTACGATGGGGATTGCAGATCCAGAAAGCGCTGATAAGGATCTTATTCGCGAAAATATGCTTTATTTTATGGAGATGCGCGATAACTACGGTGTGCAAATGACGGGCAGTGAAGATACGGTTCAACAGTTCGACACCTCATTAGCGGATTTAGACGCCACGATTATGACGCAATATCAGCTGGTGGCATCGGCTTCCAATGTACCGGCAACAAAGCTATTAGGCACCACACCGAAAGGCTTTAACTCAACAGGGGAATACGAAGAGGCTAATTACCGCGAAGAGCTTGAAAGTATTCAATCAAACGACCTTGAAGAGCTATTACAGCGTCATTACGACATGCTCATGCGTAGCGATGGTTTACCTGTGACAGAAATCTCTATCACATGGGCGCCACTTGATAGCCCGACGGCTGTTGAGAGTGCGGATATTGAACTGAAAGAAGCGCAGACCGATGTGGCACTGGCTTCGACGGGTGCGATAGATGGGTTAGATATCCGTAAAAAACTGGCCAGCAATAAAGAGTCCAGCTATTACGGAATTGAAGTGAACGAGGCAGATTATGTCGAGGCGAATACGAGTACGAACGAAGCGAGCGCAATGGGCAATTTCGCGTCAAGCGGTCATGAAGGGGAAACCTCTGCAGTATTCAGTCGCCCCAGCTAGTCGTTATCAAGGTGACATGTCACGACTCATTAATGCAATGATTAAAGACTATGAAAAAGTGTTTAGTGAATTAAATGACGACTTTGAAGGTTTTACGATGGATGCCAGCTTTGCCAGTCAAACACGCATCTGGCTTAATCGGCTAAAACGCAAATGGGATAAGATTTTTAAACAAAAATCCACAGAGATTGCGGATAAATTTGTTTCCCAAGTCGATATAGGCGCAAAGCGTAATTTAGATGATTCTCTCAAACAGTTGTCAGGGGGGATCACCATCAAAACCCCAGCCATGCCCGAAGCCCTGAAAGATAAAATTATTGCCTCTACAGCTGAAAACGTATCGTTAATTAAATCTATTCCACTGCAATTTCATCAACGTATTGAAAGTGTTGCATTACGTTCTATTAGCCAAGGTGGTGAGGGCGCAAAGACGCTATTAGAGGAAATTAGGGATACGGGTAGCGTTACAGAAAGTAGAGCAAACTTTATTGCTGTTGACCAAACACGAAAGATTACAACTGCATGTAATTACGCTCGTATGAAATCTGCGGGTATTCGTAAAGCAGTTTGGCATCATTCAAACGGTAGTGCAGAACCTAGGGAGCTACATCTTGAGTTAGATGGTAAGGAGTTTGATTTAGACAATCCTCCTATAATTAACAAAAAAACAGGAAGGAGAGGTTTGCCGGGTGAGGAGCCGGGTTGTAAGTGCTTCTGGACACCAGTAATAGATTTCGGTGAGGAGACATGACAAAGCGACAATATGATTTAAATGGCTGGCTAGAAGTGAAAGATAACCCCATCTCTAAAGTTGGGGTTTTTGATTATTTAGGGTTTGAAATTGGCGCACCGATACCCGAAAAAATTTACAAGGTGTATCGCCCACAAGAAGAACTGGCCAGCACAGAGACAATTAACTCTTTCAAATTAATGCCCTTTGTTGATGAGCATGAAATGTTAGGGAAAGACGGCACACCCGCGGAGACAAAGGGGATACAAGGGGTCATCGGGGAGCGAGTCTATTTTGAATATCCCTACCTCAGAGGCAATATCAAAATCCTGTCTAATTCAGCGCTTAACCAAATTGAAGGAGGAAAAATTGAATTATCTCCGGGTTATCGCTGTGTTTACGATTTCACACCAGGCGAATTTAACGGTGAACGTTATGACGCCATACAACGGCATATTAGAGCCAACCATCTTGCGTTAGTTGATGAAGGACGCACTGGCGCTGATGTTGCTGTGCAAGACCATTCCGTTATTACCATAGACACAAAGGAACTTATTCGCATGAACGAAGAAGAAAACAAAGAGAAGCAAAACACTGATGAAGGTGCCTTTACGCCCGAGCAATTGGAAGCGTTAAAAGCCATTATCAAGGAAGTCATCACCAGTACTCAACCTGCAACAGATAATGATCTAGAAGAAGAGAAAAAACCTTCAACTGATTCTGATCCTGACGAAGAGCAGAAAGCAGAAGAAGCAGTCGAGAAAGCCGAAATTGCCACAGAAGAGGCTGAATCTGGCGAACCTGAAGCAGTCGAGAAAGCCGAGGTCGCCATTGAAGAAGCTGTCGAAGCGATTGAAGAAGCCAAAGGGCATCTTGACCAAGCCACTACCGATGGGCTTCATCGTCGTTTAAAACGCTTAAATCGTAGCATGACCGCCATGGACGAAATGGCATCGCTAAAACGTAAAATTAAGCGATTAGAAAAGGCCAAACCGGCAATGGATACGGGGGAGTTACTCAAACAAATCGGTGCGCGTGATTCGTTAGCGCATAAATTAACGCCATTTATTGGTGTGTTTGACCACTCAGCCATGACTCAACAACAAGTTGCCGAGTACGGTGTTGAAAAACTGGGTATTCAATGCAGTAAAGGTACAGAAGCCATTGCTCTTGATGCTTGGATGCAAGGGCGTGTGCCTGATTCTCAAAAGACCAGCTCAACAATGGACTCTGCAGTGAGCAATAAATCAATTATGGATAAATGGGGAGCTAAATAATGGCAATTCCTAAATCAGTAGCAAACGGCTTAATTTCTGGTGTTGTCGGTGAAATTAGTCATGCAGGTCCTATTCGCGCTGTTTCCGCCATTCTCAGTTCAGCAGATGAAAAGCTGAATATTTTCGGTCGCGCCTATACCTACAAAGATGATTCCGTGGAATCTGTTCAAGTTGGGGGAAAAGGGGCATTTGCGGGGATCATGATTAACCCTAAAGCCTATCGTATCGAAGAAGAATTCGCTCGTAACGGTACGCAAGGTGAATTCCTGACAATGGGGGAGGTTTTCGTTGAACTAAAAGAAGTGGCAGGAAAAATCAACGCACCGGTTGTTTTTGATGAAGCAGACGGTTCGCTATCTTCGAAAGCCACCATTAGTGCCGGTGATCGTGTTATTGGATTTATCAGCCGACACCTTGAGTCAACAGAAAGTGCTCACTTGGGCATTATTCGTTTAACAGAAATCCCATATCCAGCATCTCCAAAGGAAGGTGAATAATGCCAGTCAGTAAAATTAAGTTTCACATGTCTGGTCGTGATGTCAAAAAACATGGCCAACTAAATATTAACCCTGATCAGAAATGGACATACGGGGAATTAGCGCAAATCGGCTTTGGTGGTTTTTCTGCGATGGACTCCGCGATCAGCGGTGGTGCAATGCAGGGGGGCTTAATTCAACGCGAAATGTTGCAACACGTTTTACCGGGTGTCATTCGTACCGCAACGCGTGTGCGTGTGTTAGATGAAATCACGGGTATCGTCAATGCGGGCGAATGGCATGATGAAGAGATCATTCTGAATGTGGCGACACCAACCGGTAAAGCCGAACTTTATGGTGATCATACCAATGTGCCATTAGCATCTTATGCGCAAGACCAAGAGCGCCGTGGTCTCGTCCGTTTCGAATTAGGTTTCCAAGTGGGGAAATTAGAAGAAGCGCGCCAATCGTCAGCAGGCTTTGTTGCGATGGAAGAAAAGCGCAATTCAGTGACTGAATCATTAGAGCAAGGGCGTGAGCGAGTGGGTTACTACGGGTTTAATAGCCCTGAAACGCGCGTCTTTGGTTTGATGAATGAGCCTAACTTACCCGCCTATGAAACCGCAAAAGGCAAATGGAAAGGCGGAACCTTTGCGGATATCACTGCCGATATTACTGATATGTTCTCGCGTATTGAAACGAGCTCTGGCGGTATTATTAAAGATGACACGCCAATCACCTTAACATTGCCGTTAGGTTTTCGTTCTGCACTGAATGTGGCTAATCCTGTCGCACGCGGTGAAACAGTCAAACAATGGATAAATGAAAACTATCCTAATATGCGTCTGGTTTTCTCTCCTGAATTTGTTGGCGCAAACGGTGGGGCTGATGTGGCCTATATGTTCGCAGATAGCATTGATGATGGTTCAACGGCAACCAGTGCGGTGATCCTTCAGGTGGTGCCTGTGAAATACCAGTTATTAGGTTCACTCAACCAAATTAAAGGGTATATGGAAGATGCAACCAATGCGACTGCAGGTGTATTTGTGACCCGTCCGTGGGCGGTGACACGCTTAACCGGCATTTAATCTTACCACTTCTCTTTTTGCGCCCTCATTTGAGGGCTTTTTTATATCTAAACAACAGGAGAGCACTCCATGCCTCTTTACGCATATTGCACCTTATCAAATGACCAGAACTATACCGTGAAAGACGGGAAAGTGTTTATTGCCGGTCAAGCGAACGTGATGACCAAACACATGTACACACCACGTGGTCGTGTGACGGAAATTTCTGACGAGCAATACAAACAGCTCAAAGAAAATCACGTTTTCAATCTTCATTGTGACAATGGGTATATTACCGTTGAAGAACGCAAAGAAGATCCCGAAAAAGTTGCTACCAATATGGAAGCGAGCGACCAATCAGCTCCTGACACACCAGAATCGTTAGAAGCTGAAAAGTTAGACGTTCCTAAAACCAACAAAAAAGGTAAGTGATCATGGAGACGAGCACATTTCCTTTAACGTCATTCCGTGTGCTCTATCCGCAGTTTAACGGTGTGGGTGATGATGAAATAGATATCATTGCTCAATCTGCGTTGAACTATTTTTCTGCCTGTAAGGGTGTTTGCACTAACGAGCTGTGGATGCTCGTTGTTGCACACATGCTAACACTCAGAAAAATGATTGCTGATGATGAGTCGCCTACCGGTGTGGTGACGAGTGTGACTATCGATAAAGTGAGCGTGTCATTTACGGCACCGCCTGCCGGTTCGGATTGGTCGCACTGGTTTAAAATGACCACCTTTGGCCAGCAGTTTCTTGCACTGATCAAACGTTGTAGCGTCCCTCAATATTTGGGTGGTGGTGGCGAACGTTCAGCATTTCGTGGTGTAGGTGGGCGATTTACGCGAGGAGGGCGATTACGTTAATGACTAAATTAGCGCAATTAAAAGCGGTTTACGATGAATTGGCTAAAAAGCGATTAAGTGTTGGTTTCTTTGAACACGCAAAATATCCCGATGGAACACCGATTGCTTATGTTGCCTCTATTCAAGAGTTGGGCTATCCGGCTGGTGGCATTCCTCCTCGCCCATTTTTACGTCCGACCATGAATGACAAAAAGCAGGATTATAGTCAGTTAATTTTTCGAGCAGTGAAAGCGTCTGTTAAAGGCAATATCACGCTGGATAATGGGCTGACACAAATTGGTGCGACGGTAGCGGGGGATGTGAAAATGGCAATTAAAGCAGTCACCACCCCAGCGCTGGAAGAGTCAACGGTCAAAGCAAGAGCACGTCGCCATAGCAAAGGGAAAGCCACTGATAAGCCGTTAGTTGATACCGGCCAAATGCTTCAAGCGGTTAGTTTCGCAGTGGAGGATAAATAATGTTTGGTAACTTAAATCGTATTGCCTCACGTTATATTCCCCAGCAAAAGGTGCTCTGGTTTCGATTTAAAGAACGGGTACCCGATGAGCGAGGGAATGACCAAAATTATTATTATGATCCGATAGAAGTTCGTGGCAGTTGGCAAGCGGTTGATACCCAAGATGTTCAATCAATGGGATTAGATACGAGCCAAGTGTACCGACGCTTATATACCTCTCATGATATTAAAGCTGTGCAACGAGGAACATCTCCTGATTTCCTTGTATTCAATGGTCGAAAATATGATGTGGTGGGTGATGCAGACTGGTACGAACAAGACGGTTGGAAATCGGTGATCTGTATCGAGGCGGGTACTTATGACGGATTATGAAGTTGATATCGCCATTCGAAAACAGCTCTTGTTGCAGTTAAAAGTGGTCGGTATTGATATCTCCGTTAAAGCGGGTTTTCAATCTACTAAGCAAGGCCGTGAAGATAATATGGTGATGTTCTTTCCCATTAATGAAAACGGCTACGGCTGGCAAGGGCGTAAATATAACGTTCAAGGCAATAAAGCCAATCACCAAGAAAACCAGTTATCCGAAAAAACGTACCAAGTTCAGGCTTTCGTTACCCAGTTAGGCCATTATTCAGCGAGTGATATTACCGCTATTGTCAGAATGATCGCCAATTCATTGCCCTTTGTTGAAGCTCTCCGCAAACAAGGCATTGGCGTTCAGCGGGCAAGCGGTATTCGAACACCTTATTTTCTGAATGACCAGGGCAACTACGAACAAAACCCTTCATTTGATTTCAATGTGACATTTAATCGCACACTTCATCCTGATACAGACGCCGTGAGTGCGTTGTATCCCGATATCTATCGTATTTAAGGAACGTTATGTCTATCAAACAAACTCGCTATGTTGATATCGCGAGTGCGGTGATTGGCGCGTCTGCTGTACCGATGCGTAAGCTCACGGCTCGTGTTTTTTCAACAAACCCTAAAATTCCTGCTGGTAAAGTGCTTGAGTTTGCCAGTGGCCAAGTGGATGACTTATTAGGTACTGACTCCCCCGAGGCGCATTTTGCGCGTCAGTATTTCAGCTATGTCAGTCCAGCACCGGCAAGTAAGCCGAAAGAGCTACAAATTGCCTCTTATGAGCCTGTTGGTCGAGCACCTACCTTGTTTGGCGAAAAGACAGGCGATTTAGCTGATTTAAAACTGATTAATGAGGGTGAACTCAATATTACTATCGGCAAGGTGACTAAAACAATCACTGGGATTGATCTCTCTGAAAGTACGTCATACGCGGATGTTGCAACAGCGGTGCAAGCGAAATTAAATGCAGAAAGCGAGCCTCAATTTGCTAGCGCTTATGTCACATTTAATTCGCTGGATAGTGCCTTTGTCATTAGCGGTGGTGTACAAGAGCGTGCAGATATTAGTGTGCGTCAATCGGTACTTGCTGATGCAATGAATATTAGCCACGGTACATCATCAGCCGGTAATCCAGCGCAAACCCCGTTACAAGCCTTTATTGCTTCTGAGGCTGTTTCTGACTCTTTTGGTAGTGCAACATTTTTAACGGAACTCTCATTAGAGCATGCCGTAGAGCTTGCGCAGTACGTGGCAGGCGAAAACGTGAAGTATCAATTGCACTTGTCTGTGACCAATCAAAATGCAGAAGATTTTAGCGGGGCGTTGGTGGGTACGGCTTCAACGGGCTTAAACCTAAAAACAGCAGATAACTTCTTTGTTCAAGCGTTACCTATGGCCATTATGTCCGCCACGGATTATGACCGAACCAATGCGACCACAAACTATATGTATCGTCAATTTGGTGTCACATTCCCATCGCAAATCACGACCGATATCGATGCCGATCGCTTAGATAAACTACGGGTGAACTATTACGGAGAAACGGCGGTATCGGGTTCACATATCAGTTTCTATCAACGTGGCTTTTTATGTGGTGGGGTTGCTAACCCATTAGATATGAGTGTCCATGCTAATGAGCAATGGTTAAAAGCCTACATCGCGCAACAGTGGTTTAGTTTACTTATGGCCACACGCGGAGTACCCGCCAATAAAGACGGTGAAGCACGGGCGATGATGGTGATTGCGGGGGCGGTGACCAAGGCGATTAATAACGGCACGATCCTAGCGGGAAAAAACTTAACCGATGTGCAAAAAATCGCAGTGACAGACGCTTCTGGTGATGATTTAGCGTGGCACGATGTACAAAACAAAGGTTATTGGTACAACGCTCAAATTGTTGAAAATACAGGCCCCTCTGATTTGCCTGAGTACGTGATGAAATATGTATTGATTTACGGTAAAGGCGACTGGGTTCGTAAAGTCGAAGGCTCTCACAACTTAGTGTAAGGAACACAATATGCATGATGTATCAGCAACCGGCTTGAGTATTGTTATTCAGGCTCATAAAACCTTTCCCGCCGGTATTCAAATTACCGCCTTCGCAGATGATGCCGATCCGTTAGATTTGCCTGCCGTGGACATTGCGCAAACAGGAATGGATATCAACGGTAATTTGGTGACATGGTCAACGCCAACACCTCAAACGGTCACCATTAACGTCTTAGCGGGCAGTGAAGAAGACGAAAATCTCGCTATCTTACTGGAATCGAACACCGCACGACGTGGACAACGGCATGCAGGGGATATTATCACCATGGTCGCTTCGTATGGTGATGGTTCAACAACCACGGCACGTAACGGGAAAATTACCAATGGTAGTCGTGGTAGCTCTGTTGCCAGTGCAGGACGACACAAATCCAAAGCGTATACCTTCGTATTTCAAGACTTCGATCGCACTCGCGCACGTTAATTCTAGGCGGTTATTCCGCCTTTTTTTATGGATATTAATCATGTTAATTAAACCGAAAGAAATTACGATCACCGATGCTGATCGTGAAGAGCACACTTTTATTATTAGCCGATTACCGGCAACGATTGGACGTGAAATTCTGGCGAAATACCCTTTATCCAATGCACCTAAAATTGGCGACTATGAAGTCAGCAAAGAAGCCATGTTAAAGATGATGGCGTATGTTGCAGTGGAAAAAGAGGGGCAAGAGATTTATCTGAAGACCAGCACATTAATTGATAACCATGTGCCCGATGGTGAAGCCCTTATTCGTCTAGAACTGGAAATGTTGAAGTATAACACCAGTTTTTTCGGCAAAGACGGGAGCCAAGGTTTCCTCCAATTCCTGCTCAACAAAATCACCGGTTCACTCCCGTCGATTATAAAAACGCTGATGGCTTCTTTGCCGTCATCATCTCAGCCGGTTTCGCCACGCTCACCGAACTCAAAACGTCAATAGATTTAGAAGAGGCGTTTGATTTATGGGAAATCGCCATTACCAATCGTTATAACGAAGCGCTGGCTTCATCGAAAGGATAGCTTATGGCTTTGCTAGATACCTTTGTTCAAGTATTCGAATTTGATACTCGCCAAGCCGATGATGCGTTTAATCGGGTGAGTAAATCGACCGATGACATTATCGCTGAGATGAAAAAGGCGCAACAATCGGCAACGATGGGCGCTGATGGGTTTACGCAATTTATTCAAAATCTATCCGCACAATTGACAGAGTTATCATCAAACTCAGTCGATATTCATGTTAATAGTGACACATCCGGAATTGCTGACAGCTTGATTGCGGAGATAGATCGCATTAAAGAAAGTGCGACGGACAATTCGCAATCGGTGAATGACTTTATTCAAAGTGTGATTGCCAGTATTGAACAGTTATCAGCAGGGGAGGTGATAAATATTGAGGTTGAGGCAGGTGATACACAAGAAAAAATAGCCTCAGTCACCGCTAAAATTGATGAATTAAAGTCATCAATGAACTTGCTTGATATCCAACGTAACGAACTGTCACAAGGCGTAAATGAAAGCCGTGTTTCATCTGAAACGCTCAATGCCCAATATCAACAGATGCAAGATGAGTTATCCCTTCTCAATAATGAATTGGTGTCGCTCACTGATGCAGAGAAAAAGAACCGTGAAGGTAAAGAGGTCATTGATGCCATTGTTACCGCATTAAATGCCGATTATACGCAATTTATTGAAACGATGCGGACAAAAGGTATAAAGACAGCGATTGATGAAGCTAAAGCCCAAGAGCATCTACAAAAAGAACTTTCAGAAACCGGCTCTAAATATCAAGAAGCCGGAAGTTCTGTTGCAGGATTTGCGACAAAAGCACTTGGCGCTGTTGGTATTGTGATGAGTATTGGCACTATTTTTGCCGAATCTGTTTCTCGTTCTCAAGAAATTGAAACGCTGGACAAGCTGGGTAAACAAATCGGCGTTGCGACTGCAGACGTTGATGCGTTTTCTGGTGCGATCGCTGAGTTAGGTGGTTCTAGAGAGTCTGCACAAGCCGATTTATCCGCAATGGCGAAATCGTTCGGTAATACGAAAGACTCAATGGAAAAGGTACTTCAAACCGCGGATAAAGTTCAAGGCATGAGCTTTGATAAAGCAAAGAAAACACTGGAAGGCATGGGGGTATCGGACGAAAAAACCATTGAATTAATGATGAAAGGGCGCAAAGAATTAGAGCGCACAATGGGTATTCAAAAAGAGTATTCAGGCATTAGCAAGGAGAGTATTGAAAGCTCAATTAAATTTAATAGTGCTATGGCAAAATTTCAACAATCATCAGGGTTGTTGAAGAATAGTTTTTTAGAAATGGTGATCCCCGCTTTATCTAAAGGATTAGAGTGGTTAACAAAATTAGTCACTTTTTGTAAGGAAAACAAGCACATTGTAGTCGGTTTCTTTACTGCTGTTGCAACTATTTTGCTGGGGAAATATATCTATGCTATGAAGTTGGCCAGTATTAGCACATGGACTACGCTTTTTCCTATTATTGCCATTATCGCTGTTATTGCCCTATTAGCGGCAGCTTTTGCAATTGTTTATGACGATATCATGAACTTTATCGACGGCAACGATTCAATGATAGGTCGTATTCTTGAAAAATACCCGCGATTAAAAGTCGTTATTCTTGCATTGTGGGAAACATTCAAAAAGCTCTTTGAATATCTAAAAGCTATCGTTGGTGTTGTGGCAGATATTGTTGTTGCCGGTTGGGAGCTAATGGCATCAGGCTTAAAAGCTTATGTTAAGTATTTGCTGAGTTGTATTTCAGTCATTGCAGGTTGGGGTAAATCCTTTGCAGGTGTATTTAATACAGTCAGTGATGCCGTTGTGAGCGCGTTTGAATGGATGTGGGAGCAAGTTGAAAAAATTATTGGTTGGGTAAATACAGGACTTAATGCGGTTAAAAATGGTTGGAAATCTGCCAAAGAGTTTTTTGGTTTTGGAGGTGATGAAGCTGAAATTAAAATTACCTCTGATGATGCGAGTAATTATTTAAGCGCCTTATCGGCAAAACGTAATCAGGTAGCAAGTGCAGGAATAGATACATCAGAAATTGATAAGGAAATTATTGAACTCAAGAAGCAATTAGACAATGGACTAGACGCATCAAAAATTATAGCGGATGTTGAGGAGGCGAATAAACGTTTAATGATGGCAAGCCATGATGCAATGAATCCTATTACCAGCCAAGCTATTAGCAATCAATCCAATGTGAAGAATGAAAGTAACGTAAGTATTGGAGAAATTAAGGTTGAAACTCAAGCCACAGATGCGCAGGGTATGGCATCGGGCGTAAAGGATGCATTGCAAGATCAACTCGCCGATTTCAATCAGCAAAACTCAACGGGGGTAGCAAAATGATCACAGAGGTCAAAATTTTTGATTTAGCGTCGTTTTCTACACTGTTTGATAGCGTGAGTCCGATTCAAATCAATGTAAGAGATGAGCATAAGGCAACACAATTTCAAGTTGAAAGTGGTGAAACTCGCAGTGATCATGTGATCATTAATCCCGTTGAGATTGGTATAGATTTGCTATTAACGGGAGAGATGAAAAACATCTTCTCATCGATGCAACAAGCTTTTGACGAACACAAACTTGTTGGTATTCAAACCCGAGTAAAAACCTATCAACCAATGTTATTAACGGGTTTTAATCATGATGAAATACCCGACATGATAGATGCGATAAAACTGTCGCTACGGTTTGTTGAGTGGCGCACCGTTGAGCCTGAATACGGAGATTTACCGCCTCGAGCCACTCAAAAGCCAACGCAGTCATCAACGGTAAATCGGGGAAATGTGCAAACAAAAGACGCCGATACTGAGACTAAGAAAAAAGGTTCGGTCGCAACACGTATCGCAGATGGGGATTGGAGCTTCTAATGAAAGTCATACCCTTAAAAGCTATTCCAAACCAACGCTTATCCGTCAATTTGAAAGGTGTTAATTGGACGCTGACAATAAAAGCCGGTCGCCATGCGATGTATCTCGATATTGAACGAGAAAGTGAGGTTATCGCCGTAGGCATGCGTGCGGTGGCAAATACACCCATTATTCCTTATCGCTACCTGACTGATGGTACAAATTTAGCGTTTATAACAGAAAATGATGATCTGCCCTGGTATGAATCATTTGATAGAACCCAATCATTAATTATTTGGAGTGATGATGGACTTACGACGAATACGGGTGGGGATTGAAGTTGCAGGACGATTGCAATGGTATGAAGGATTGCGTATTAAAGCCAACGGTACCAAGTATGCAAACCCCTTACAAAACGAATGCACAGTTAGCATTGATGGATTAAACGCCCACACTCGAGATTATCTGCTCACTGAAACCAGCCCTTATCATAAAAGCAAACAAACTCGCCGTCTTTACCTTGAAGTAGGACGCGTCAATACGGGATTATTTCGTATCTTTACCGGTGATATTGTCAGTGCAGAAATTGCCTCGCCTCCTGATGTTACGTTAACCATTAAAGCCAAAACTAATAATGCCAGTTCAGGTGATATTGTTTCTTCCAGTGGTGGCGCCATGCAGAAAATGAGCGAGATCGCTTCATCAGTAGCTAAGGATTGCAAGGTTAGATTGGACTTTCAAGCCACCGATAAGAATATTGCCAATTGGTATTTTTGCGGTTCAGCGTTACAGCAAGTACAACGACTGCAGGAAGCAGGAAACGTTAAAGCCTTTATTGATGATGATACGTTATTTGTAAAAGATGACGACAAAGCACTAAAAAGCCGTTTGCGTATTTTAAATATGAATTCAGGCATGGTGGGTATACCGAAAGCCACCGAAAAAGGGTTGTCCGTTACCTACTTAATTGATGGCGCCTCAGAACTAGGAGGGATGCTACGACTCGAGAGTAAATTTAATTCCGCACTTAATGGTGACTATATTATTGAGCAACTGAAATTCGATGTTGCTTCACATGATGATCCTTTCTTTTATCAGGCTACCTGTAAACGAGCATAACCATGAATAAACCCAATACTGATATTGCCAGTGATGGTTCGCTGGCAGGTGCGCTATCGTCTGCATTTCGTAACCTGATGATGAATACAGAGGACATGCTCCCTGCAACAGTAGTCAGTTATGACGATAAAACCAATCGTGCTGTTATCAAACCACTGGTGATGATGGTAACAACGGAAGGGGGAACAGTCGGGCGAGCACCATTGGCCAACATTCCCGTTTTTAGATTTGGGGGAGGCGGTTTCTTTATTCGCGCACCCATTAAGCCGGGTGATTTCGGTTGGATAAAAGCCAATGACAGAGACATTAGCCTGATATTTCAGCGTGGAGGATTGGAGGATCAACCTAATACAGCACGTCTGCATTCATTTAGTGATGCGATGTTTTTTCCTGACACCATCAAAGGTTGGGTCATTGATGGAAAAAACATTGATGCTTTGGTGATCCAATCAATGGATGGCTCAGTCTGTTTCTCTCTGCATAACGATAAAGTGGTGCTAGAAACGCCAAAATATGAAATCAACGCCCTTGAAACTATATTTACTGGCAATGTCACGGTAAATGGTAATTACGCGGTAAATGGTAATAGTGATTCACAAGGGGGAACCATGCGACATAACGGAAAAGATATCGGTTCTACGCATCAACACAGTGGTGTTGAAACCGGTCATGGAAATACAGGAGCGCCTCTATGAGAACATTTTCAATCGATAAAAATAATGATCTCTTTATCGGCCCTGATGGAAACCTCCAATTCAGCGAAAAAGACGATGCGGTTAAAAACCTTTGTCAGCATTTTGCCAAGGCTGTGCGTGGTGAAATGTTACATAAAAAAGATAAAGGTATTCCGTTCTGGCCAACAACCTTTGGTCGCCAAGCTGATATCCCGATGTTTGAAACGGCATTTAGACAACGTATGAGCGAAATTGAAGAGGTGGTTGAAGTGACGCATTTTAGCGCCACAGCGGAAAACGGTGAATTGAAGTATCAAGCAACAATTCGCACGATATACGGAGGGTTTACACTGAATGGCTGATTATCGTTATATCAATAATAAAGGCGTTATTCTTCCCGACACGGCCACAATACGTGATGAAGTCGAAAGCGAGTTTCGTGCGGTGTTTGGTCAATCGATTAACCTTGCCCCTGAAACACCGCAAGGGGCATTAGCGACGATGGAAGTTGAAAACCGTGATGCAATGGTGAGAAACAATGCCGAGTTAGCAAATCAAATCAATCCCGATATTGCGGGTGGTGTTTTTCTTGATGCAATATGGGCGCTAATGGGTGGCCAACGCATTAATGCCACTCACTCTTATCTTTCCAGCGTTGAATTTAGTGGCGTACCCGGCACCATTATTCCTAAAGGCTCATTAGCGTCTAGTGTTGCCGGTGCCATGTTCGAAACAGTTTCACCCTTGATTATTGATAATACCGGCAAAGCAACAGGAGATATGAGGGCGGTTGAATATGGTCCTGTTGAATGCGGGGCCGGCCAACTTAATTCTGTGGCTAGCTCAGTATTAGGTTGGGAGAAAGTCAATAATCCCACTCATGCGGTTGTTGGCCGTTATGCTGAATCTGATATCAAAGCAAGGCGACGACGTAAGCAAACTTTGGCTAAAAATACCGTCAGTGTCGCGGAAGCGATCACCTCTTCACTGTATGAATTAGAGGGCGTTAATTCACTGTCTTTTCGAGAGAACTACACCGATGCGGTGCTCACTATTGATGGAATTTCTCTATTGCCTCACAGCATTTACGTTTGTGTTGAAGGGGGCGATAGTAACGAAATTGCTAAATCATTGCTGAGAACCAAAACCATTGGTTCGGCTTTTAATGGCGAGATTGAAATCGGTGTTGTAGAGCCAGTGAGTGGACAAGAATATAAAGTGAAATTTTCACGCCCTAAAGAGATCACCGTTTTTTGTCGAGTGACAGTTAAAAAATCAGCCGTTGATGCGCAAACTATTATCCCCAGTGCCATAGAACAATGGACGCGCGGAGAGTTGGATGGCGATAACGGTTTGATTGTTGGGCGTGAAGTATCACCTTTTGAGATAGCCTCTGCAGTGAATACTGTTGAGCCTCGTCTGTTCGTGACTAAAGTTGAATTGTCACTGGATGGGAAAGTGTGGAATGTTGCATTAATTCCGATTGCCATTAATCAAATCGCACGCTTGCAACGGGGTGCTGTGCAAGTGGTGATTGTATGAACGTTCAACAATTTGAGTTTCATTCAGACCTATTAAAAGCGATCCTCTGGCAGTATGAAGATGCAGAGAATTTAAAGAAACTCGCCAGTTTTAAGGCCTCTCATTTTGAAAAGTCGATGGTGTCATTTTGGCAAAACTGGTACCGAGATGTGTTTAATATCGATACGGCGAATGACTTTGGGCTGTCGATTTGGTCACGCATTCTGGATGTACCCTTAGGTATTGATATTCCACCGAGCGATAAAAATAAAATTGGGTTTGGTTTTGGCAAAAAGAAAGCCAATTTTAAATCTAACTTTCGACGTAATGCGGATTACACCTTGTCACTGACTGTTGATCAAAAACGCATGTTAGTACGAATGCGCTATTTTAATCTGACACAAAGTCCTACGGTCACCAATATTAATGAATTTTTAAAACGTTTCTTTTGGCGTGATGACAGTAAAGTTTTTGTCCTTGATCCGCTAGATATGACTTATATGTATTACGTCTTTAACTTTAACCCTGACGAACGTCTACGGGTTCTTCTCGAAAACTTTGACTTAATGCCACGCCCTTCGGGTGTTGGCGTCAAATATCGCATTGTGACCAAAAAAGCCTTTGGCGTTGGTCAGCATCGTAAAAACTTCTTAGGCAGTAACTTCGGAGCATAATTCCTATGACAACTATTTTTAAAACCCCCTTTGCAACACAAGGGGATAAGGCTTCTATACCCGTAGAAATCCAGCCAGACGGCTCAGTGTCTTATACACAAGGTTATGGTTACGACTATGAGCGTGACCAAGTCACAGATCCTGCTGCGAAAGATATTGAACGTGAAAAAATGAACGGGATATTTCACGATATCACGGAAGCGATTGGCGAAATTCAGCGATTTGGTTTTCCAAAATGGGATGAAGCCGGTAAGCCGTATGCGATACGCACTATTGTGTATCATAAAAATAAAGTCTGGCAGTCTAAAGTTGAGAATAACAATATTGAGCCAGTTGCCGGTAATGCTTGGGCAGAGTTAAAAGCTGATATCACCGCGAATGAAGTGGGTGCTTATAACAAAGCCGAGGCTGATAAACGTTTTCAACCATTAGGTAATTACACACCATCTGGTTATAGTTACTCAAAGGCAGAAACCGACACCAAATATCAGCCAAAGGGTAATTATGCGCCAGCAGGGAACTATGCCAATAAAGGGGATAGTTACACTAAAACGGAAAGTGACGGCAGATATCAAGCGAAAGGGAGTTACCAACCATCAGGTGATTACGCGACAAATTCAGCATTAAACAGTGGGCTTAATAATAAATTTGATAAAGGTAATGTAGCTCAAAATACGGGAACGTCAACGGTTCATGTGATGAGCCAGAAAGCGTCTACAGATGCTTTTCAACCTAAGGGAAATTATCAGCCTAAAGGTAATTATGCGTTAGTGGGTGCTTCATATACGAAGACGGAATCGGATGGCCGGTATCAAGCTAAAGGAAGCTATGCAACAGCTGGAAGTAGCTACACAAAAGCGGAAAGTGACGGACGTTATCAAGGTAAGGGAAATTACCAACCAGCTGGCAATTATGCGCTAGTAGGCGCATCGTATACTAAGGCAGAGTCTGACGGTAAATACCAACCCAAAGGCAGTTATCAAGCTTCTGGTTACAGCTATTCAAAATCAGAATCAGATGGTAAGTATCAGCCTAAAGGGAATTATGCACCAGCTGGAAATTATGGCGCTAAGAATACTGCAAGTAAGGCTCAATCTGGTTGGTGGAAATGTGGTGATACTGGAATAATGCAACAATGGAATAGCCATAACTGGAGAGCCGGCCAATCATTAGATTTTAAGTTTCCTATACCTTTTCCTAATGCGGTTTTTGTTGTGATGGTTACAGATAAGGACGGTTGGCAACCAATGGGAACTACTAATAGAACAAAGACAGGTTTTACATTGACTGGTAATAATAATGTTTTAAATTTTAGTTATATAGCTATTGGATATTGATTTGATGTTACAGCCCTATTAATTATAGGGCTGTAATGCTATTTATATATTGAATGGTAGTTTTCTTTCTTTTCGTTTTTTAAAAATAAGGTTTATTAATTGGTTTTTTACTCTGCTTAATTCGCGTAATAATTTATTATTTACTGTTTTGGGGTGGTTTTTATCTTTTATTATTCGCCCCTCAAATAATGAACTTGGGAAATTATCATAACTTTTATTTAGAGTAAAATCTTGTATGCATAACGCAGGTATAAACT
>OBXQ01000219.1_pt1 | contig 42741 bp, 20 predicted proteins | sample 1476641 | NCBI WGS metagenome assembly OBXQ01 (sample SAMEA2580174, study PRJEB22360) | human gut metagenome | biome: human gut; feature: human-associated habitat; material: faeces | place: Denmark | collected 2008/2010
AGCCGGGAGAGGCCGGGTGCCAGCCCCGGGGGCGGTCGGCGCAGGGGCGGTCCCGACGGAATCCGGCATCCGCCCCATCTCCTGCCCGCGTTCCTGCAACGCATGTTCCTCCATTCCGGCAACCGAACACGACTCCACCGCGTAAGTATTCCACGCGCCGCCATCATAAACGTAAATGTTCGAATGCCGGACCCGGAAGTCCTCATCCAAATAGTTCTTCAGGCCCGCAAACATCGTACCGTCCTTCATATTATGGCCGTAAACAAAGGTTTCCGGCCCGGATAAAGGCTTCTCCCGACAGTCCGCAAAGAGACTGCCGCACCAGCCCTCACCTCCGTCAAATCTGTGGCTGAGATAAAACTGATTGTCACAATGCCGCGCCACAGGGTAATTGATGCGCGTGCCCGGTATGTAGATCCAGAAGCAGTATTCGGGGTTTATTTTACGCAACGCTTCTTCCTGAATATCCGGCAGGGCAATGACGTCTTTGGACGGATCGGCGGGCGGGGTGGGACGGTGCGCTGCGGACCGGAATTTCGAAAGCACAACTGCCCCAACCTGCTCCCCGTCCGAGACGGCGTTGGCCAGTTTTCGGACCGCCTCATAAGACTCCTGGTTCTCACGGTACCCGCGGTCCGCCCGGATAGCCGCGGCGCATAAGACGATCAGGCCGACAGAAAACAGAACCACCAATACCCCCGGAATGAACCGTGCCGCACTGCGCCTCACCTCTTTATGATTCACATCATCCCCTCCTTTTATCTCAGACCGCTCATAGACGGCCGTATACTCCAATATCCGGCGTTTTCCCACCGAAGACGCAGCCGCAGCTTCCTCCTCTTCCTTCCTGTCTGTCTCCATGGTATCCTGCGGCTCCAACTCCTCATACACCGCCTGAATCTGCTGTCCGTCCAGCGGACTCAGCGCAGCCCTTCCCCCATACACAGCTTCGCAATCCCGCACCAACCGCCGTCCCTTGACCCGCAGGCGTCTGTTTAACGTGCCGTTTTCCTCGTACGAAGGCCCGTCCCAGCGGATCTCCGTGATCTGGCAGCAACCAGCCGGAAGTCCCAGATCTTCCAGCAGGGCGGCGCACAGGTCTGTGTTTATGACATCAGCGGAAGGTGCGCCCGGGTTATCCCCGGGCAGTTGAACCAGCGCATTTCCCAAAAGAAATACTCCGGCGTCACAGTCCTCGACCATGACCCTCAGATCCAGACCGTCCTCCCATCGTTCATTGGAAAAACGGCTGCTCAAAAGCGGCATAACCGCACTGCTTTCAGTCCCGGTCACCGGATCTTTCACCTCCAGGCGGGCAGTCTGAGGCGGGTTCTCTTCCGCCCCCAGCCCCTGATATGCGATTTGCTTTTTCAGCTCCAGCGTTCTGCCGTCTATTTTTGCCGGTATGGTTTCATAACTTTTTAGCCTGTAACGCCGGCCCTCATATTCAATCACCGCGGCCGGAATGTGATTTTGCGGCAAATCCTGAAATGGATCGCTCAGAACCGTTTTGATTCTTCCGGGGACAGTGTCCGGAAGACCGCTGATCAGCTTTCGTTCCACCCTCTTTCGGACATACTCCCGGCCATCCACCGCTTTCGTCAGTGGGAAATGCTGAGAGATGTTTTCATCACCCAAAACCGCAGAGCCTCCATCCATTTCCGGCCCCGCCCCTTCCAAAGATTCTGCCTGTATTTCCGTCCAAAGCCGCTGCCCCGCTACCGCGGGCGGCATAAACACCGGGATCAGGAAGAGAATCACGGCGAGCAGAACCAGGAAGAAAACTGTATACATACGCCGTCTAAGGCGTGCACGCTTAACCGGAATTCCTGCACTCAGTTCATTGTGACCCCCAAATTCATTCGGGCCGCATCGTTTCCGATCTCCCTCCTGCTTTCTTCTCCTAAGCTCAATCCCGCCGGATATTATCATCCCGGCCAGACAGATTAAAATCCCGGCGGCAATCCATTCTATCGGCATATCGTCCCCTGTTTTGACGAGCTCCGGCGTTTGTCCCCTGAACCGCAGCACTCCGTCTCCTCTCAAAGAGGTTTTATAGTAGGCCGTGATTCTGCCGATTTTCTTTTCTTCCCGGAAGTTGTACACGCAGGTATTCCCTTCCACCGTTCCATCCGGCATCACTGCAAATTCCATCTGCGCCTCCGTCCTCACGTAGCCCTCCGGCGCCTGAACCTCCTCCAAACGGTACCTACCAGGCCCGGATGGCCGGAACACGGCCATACCCTCGCCGTCCGTCCCGGCTTCCATCAGAACCTTTCCGGTATCCGGCTCCGTAATCCGCAGCACAGCGCCTGAAACTCCACGGCCCGACTCACCGTCCAGCTTGCGAATCGGCACCTCCAGCCGCGCATCCTCCACCTGGTAGACTCCCGTTTCGACCACTCCGTTCAGGACCGTAAAGCTGAACACCTGACTGTTTAACGCATATCCCTCCGGCGCTCCGGTCTCCCGGAAGGTGTAGGTGCCGTCCACGGGCTTTTTAATCCGGAACGTTCCGCTGCTGTCGCTGACCGACACGCCCAGCACGGACCCGTCCTGGTTGTAAAACGTAAACTGCGCCCCGGGCAGAGCGGTTCCATTGGTGTCTGCCTTTCGGAAGCTGACAAAGGTTTCCTGCGGAGCATCCGGCGTTCCCCCGCCTCCCCCGGAGCTCTTCCTGTAGTTTTCGTACTGAAACACCTGGATTTTTCCACCCTGGTCCACCACAATCTCCCGATCTTCTCCCCTTCGGTAACCGGACGGCGCTTCCAGCTCCCGGATGATATAGGTTCCGGCTAGAAGCCCATAGATCCGGTGGGCTCCCTGGTCCGTCGACGTCCACTCCTCCACGGTTCTTCCGTCGGATTTACAGATCAGCGCGAGCCTGGCTCCCGCCAGCAGCGTTTGGGAAGCGCCGACTGTTTTCTCGATTTCCACCGCGGTCGTGTCATTTGGCATCGTCAGGTGGAGTACCTCCCGCATCCCGTCCTCAATCACAAATAAAATGGGCTCCGCCAGGACCGGGTACCCCTCGCCCGGCGTTCGCGTCTCCACCAAACGGTAGGTTCCCGCTTCTAAACCCTTACTGTAATGGGGCTGCCTGGTGCTGATCCACCGGTCCACCACCTCCCATTTTCCACTCTCCGGTGCTTCCGGATGATCCGTGCGCTCAATCTGCAGTGCAGCGCCCTCCAGCAGTTCTCCGGTATCCCGGATCACCTTATCCACCCTGACCCGGTTGGAGTCGTTGGCAGGCCGGTATTCTACCGTCAGAAGGGGGGTGCGGCTGTCCTCATACTGGAACTGAAACTCAAAATCCGGCAGCGTCAGCATATGACCCGCAGGCGCTTTGGTCTCCGTACACACATAGGTGTACGGGGCAAATTCTCCCTGGCTGTTTTGATAACCGATGGGCTGGGCCGGAAATTTCGCAGCGCCCTGCTCATCCGTCACCACGGTCCCGCACACGTTTCCCAGCGTCCGGTTCAACAGCTGAAACTCCGCCCCGGCCAGTTTCATTTCCGGCTCATCAGTATCGGATTTCACCAGTTCCAGCTCTCCGTCGGGGATGCGGTCAATCATCTCCACCGCCTGCAGTTCCCCGGTATCCCGGATGGTAAACGGAATGCGGACCGACTGGAGAAATCCGTAGGGGGTGGTTACCTCCTCCAAAACATAATCCCCCTCCGGAATGTAGCGGATTATATGGGGCTTCAGATCCCCTACCTCAAATCCCTCCGGAATCTCCCCTGCTTCCGCTTCCTCCCGGGTATAGATCCCGTCCATTCCGGATACCCAGCTGGCCTCCACCTCCTCGTAGGCACCGCCCTCGCCGGGAAGGCGGATCATAAGGGGCTGCCCCGACACATTTCCCTGGCCGTCTGTCTCATAGACTGCCATTGCGGCTCCCTTTACCTCTTTTCCTCCGGTAATATTCACCTTGGATACCTGGAGCGTCAGCGGCCGGTCGCCCATCTCAAACGTCTGGATCTTTTCCAGATGGCCGGTGTCCTCAACCGTAAGGAGCATGGCCGGAGCAGTGGCGTACCCCGCCGGATTCCCGGATTCCACCAGGACATAGCTTCCCACCGGCAAATACTCAATCCGTGTGGCGCCGGCCTCCGTATAATAATAGCGCCCCTGAAGGGTGTTGGGGATCGGCCGGTAGCAGTAATCGTACTTCATGATCGGATGATTCCCCGCCGCGTCCGCAGTCAGCCTGCCCGTAGCCGCCACCTCCTGGCCGTCCCTGTAAGTGGCGGCGCGGAACGTGAAAATCTCATTTTCCGGGTCAAATGCAGGTTCTCCGGCTTCATCCATCACCGGAATGCCTTCCTCATCCAGCAGGGCGGGGTAGAGGGAGAGCCAGGCCGCGCTTTCCTCATAGAGAAGCTCACCATTCTCCGTATCGTATTTGCGGATGTCAACGGATGTAAAATCATCCTCCATGCGGTAGGTCTGCACATTTCCGGTCTCCAGCACATCAATGGACATGGCTTTGGACTGAACATATCCCTGCTCATAGGGGCACACCGTCTCCTCCAGCACATATGGGCCCACCGGAATATGGTCGATCCAGTGCGGCCTTGTGGTGGGAATCCGCTCTCCGTCCTCTCCGAGCTTTAGATTCCCCCTGTCGTCGCACTCATACCCGCTGATCCAGGCTGCGACAACTTCCCCTTTGATGTAATTTCCGTTCTCATCCGTAACCGGTTTTCCCTCAGTATCCACCTCCGCACGGTAAAGGGTCATCTCCGCCCCCTGAATTTCCCTCTGCGTCCGCACGTCCACCTTGGAAAACGCTGTTCTGGTAAATTCGTTGGAAAGGAAATACTTCTGCACTTCCCCGGTATCCCGCAGGACGATTCCCAGGTAACGGGGCTGGACATATCCCTGGCCGTAAGGCACCTGTTCCTCCTGTAATATGTACGCCCCAAAGGGAAGACGCGCGATCCGGTGGACCGCCCCCTCCGTTTCCGGCGTCCCATCCGGCCCTGCGCTCTGATCCGTGGTCCACCGCTCCTCCTTTGTGATCACAGAACCGCTTCTGTAATAAACCGGAAGCCCATTTTCATCGTCCTCCGTGACCTTATCCGGATACAACGTTTCCACCGTGCCATCCCGCTTAATCTGAATGGAACGCACCAACTCCTTCTGCCCCTGATCGTCCGCCGTGTACGCGATCATTCTGCCATAATCGTCGTACACGTAAGCCATGCCCGTGACAGAATCCGCAAAGCAAATCTCATTGCCGCGGCTATCCAGCACCGCCAGCTCATTGTCCGATGAGTGATATCTGGTTTCCACGGATTGAAGATCGTAGAAATACAAGTCAACCGGGGCATTCTCCAGTTCCACCGCGTCCCAGATATCCAGTCCGCCGGGACCGGAATCCGACCCGGTGACCCGGATTTCCTTGTGGGTTCCCGTATTCCGGTCCGTGATGCGCTCCACCTTTCCGTCCGCCCAGACCGCGGTCACGCCTTTATACTGATTTTCCCCAGTCTTTTCCAGTTCTATCCCGCGATAAAGCGCCAGACCGGCGCCGCTGACCGCTACGCCGAATCGGATTCCCCTTCCTGAGAACGTGCCGTCCGGATGATACAGCGGTTTAACGTGATCCATGGCCTTTAACTCCAGTTCCGTACCCTCAATGATCTGCTCGGAATACCCGTCGTTGGTTTTTATGACGCGGCCGTACCACTCCTTTGTCTCCGGATCATAGGAAATATCCTGCACGTCTCCCCGCTCCTCCAGATATTCCTTCCTGCCGCGGACCTCGTATACCAGATGATCCCCCGCGTCGTTCACGGCAACTTCCTGTATAAAACCGCCGCTGGCTTCCGGGTTGCCCCAGGCGTCCTGTGCTTTCAGGCCGTTCTCATTTCCCACCAGGGAGTCGCCGTCCTCCACCTTGTAGATCTCGACTCTGGACGGATAATCCTCCACCTCAATCCGGCTGACCGTCTCCGTCCCAAACTTGTTGGCCGCCTCCTGTATGGGCACCGCGTACTGATACCGCACGGCCGGAATCCGTTCCCAGCCGTCCGTGGTTCCATCCGAATGCCATTTTTCTGCATAATAATGCACACTGTCCCCATACACCTCGAAGGCGACCGGCCGGCTCTTTGCATATCCCTCCGGCGCCTGAATCTCCACCAGCACATAGGCCCCGGCCCCAAGCGGACGGCAAGTCTCAATATACCCCACCGTTTCCTTGCGGATCACGCCGTCCACTACCACCTCCCGCACCGTTGAATATGCTTTAAATATGCCGGTCTCATTTCCGTCTTCATCCCTCTGCCGGATCAACTGAGTCTCATCGTACAGGGGAATCCCCTCCCGGTCCAGGCGGATAGGCAGGTCGCCGTCGCTTCCATTGGACTGTCCCACTCTGGGGTACAGCACCGGCTTTCCCGCAGCGTCCACCACCCGGTTGCCGTACAGATCCACGGCTTCGCCAAACAGCACCTTCCCGCTGCCGCTTGCAGCGCCGCCCCCGGTCTTTTCCACCGCCCGCTTGGCAGCGTAGATTCTGAACAGTGCGCCGGAATGGATAATATTCTCCCCGGTCTGCGCGTCCAGCTTTTCAATCCGCAGCTTTGAAGAGGCGTATTTGTTCTCAAAATCCTCTGTGGCGTACGCTACATAATTGAAATCCGCCCCGCTGCCCGACGGCGTCAGCGTCTCCACATTGCCGGTGTCGGGGTTAACCCGGTCCACCGCCGGTTCCAGGATTGTCCAGGGAACCAGCATGGCCGCATACTTTCCGTCCACCGCCGTATTCACCCCGGTCATGGAGGCCACGTTGTCCCGAATCTCCAGCTCCCCGCTGTCCGTCTCACGGCCGCTGTAGACAACGCCGTCCACCGTGCCTGAGACCTCGCTGCAGGATATGTGTTTTCCCTGCAATTCCTCCGGTGCCCCATCCATTTTCAGCCCATATTTGTAAATCAGAAAATCTCCGTCCGACCGGTGCGCCCTGATCACATGGGATTCTTCATTAAAACGGATTTTGTACTTGCGGATCAGGTCCTCCGGCCGGTCCTGGCTATTGTAATTAAAAAATGGATTCCCGGTCCCGCTGTCCACAATCGTCTCTCCGGTACTCTCATCTTTTCCGATATCCGGGGCAAAGGGCAGCACGACCTCCTTGGGATAATCCCGCTCATAATGCCGGTTCGCCAGTTCCTGTTTCACCGCTGCCGGAACCTGTTCCACCACCACGTAAGTGCCGTAAGGCAGCATAACCGAGCTGTTGTAATAATCGTCCTTCCCATTCTTTGTGTTGCACTGAAGCGTTGTCCTGTCATGGTCGGAGCCTCCGCCTGGATCGCTGTCCCACGCGATTGCCAGCTTTTCCTCCAGCCCCCGAAACGCAGACAGATAGACGGCAGCCTCGTCCACGGCCCGCTCCAGCGCCCGCTCATAAGCGATATCGCTGCCCAGTTCCGGTTCAGCCGCGAGGATTCCCTGCTTATAACCCGCCACATCCAGGTAAGTCACGGCAAACTGCCGGACCGCAAAATCCCAGGGAGCGCCGTCCGCCTGTCCCGCAGCCTCCAATGCATCGAAAAACTTGCGGTAGTCATAGGTCCCATCCGCCTTTTTCTCCAGAAGCTGCCGTCCGGTCCCCTCTTTTGGCGGCGCAAATGCAGTCTGAACCAGGCCTTTGAATCCCGGATCATAAAGTTCCTCCGACACCACCTCGCCGTTCTCATCCGCATAGACCGCCTCCAGGTTCCGCTTCAGGTACAGCTTAAACTTGAACTGGCTCAACTGCTTGATTCCCCGGCCGCCGGTCACACCAAACAGTCCCAGAAATACCGTCATGGGATCATTGTGCAGGGAGCCGTAGGTGTTCACGTTATCGTAAGAAGCCTGGGAAATGTCCTTTGTTATCCGGATCGGCTGTTTGATCACCCGCTCCAGCACCTGAAGAGGCTTGTCACGGGTCCCGCCATCCTGGTATACCACAAGCTGCCCGGGATAAACCAGCATCCCCATCACAATATAGCTCCCCGCATCGAATGCAGGCACGGAGGCATTGGCCGACACTCCGGCGCCTGCTACATCCACCAGATAACGGTTGTAAGGCATCGGCTCTCCCTCATATTCAATGTCCGTCTGCCGTGTCACCGCCCGAAACCTGGTATATTCCGGCGCGCTTATTCCATCCCAATCTGTCTCATTTTCCACATGAATGGTGTAATAGCCGGTAGAAACCTCGCGGGAGGCCGCAATCTCCCGACTGCTCTCACGCTCAACCGTCTGTTTGGCCTCCCCATAGGTATAGGTCCGCTCCATCACTGGAACAGGCTGTCCGTCAGGCCCCATCAATGTCTCCCCTGGCGCGTATGTCTCATAGGAAGGCTGGTAGACCGCCTCAATCCAGACCTCGATCTCATCTCCAAACGGTACCGCCGTGCCCTCCGGTATCTCCCGCCTTTGCCCGGCCGTTGCCGTGGCGCCGCCCAGGGTATACTCCCCCTTTTCATACTGCACCCAATAATGTCCGTTTCCTTCTCTGCCCTCCACTGTCATTTCTTTGCGGATGCATAATTTCTGGTTCATGGCATCGTAAAAAGCCGGGTACGACTCATCCGCTTTTGAGTAATCGTAATAGATACGCGCGTACAGATCGCCCTCCTCATCCTCATAAACCGAGTGGACCGAAGCGCTGTCCCATGTATTGTGCTCTGTAAACCAGTCTAAAATCTCCGTCCCCGCTTCCGCGTTGGTGTCTCCCGCCAATTTCAGATTGAACCAGGGAGAGCCGTCCTCATCGGACAAGGCCCTGTAACCGGCCTCCTGAAACATTTTGTTGACCTCATCCCTCAGGTAGTCGAAATCCCCCACCGGCTCCTGCCACCGCGTGATATCCTCCGGTTCCGCCTCTCCCCGGGGATAACCGCTCATCCGGAAGCGGTAAGGCACCGTCTCCGCCTGAGGTTTTGAATGATCCGACAAATCTTTCACAATCGGATTCCCATCCCCGTCCGTCTTATACTCTCCACCTTTCGCGGTCTGGTATACCACATTGCCGTTCCCGTCCTTCTTTGGCTCCAGCGTGCTGCCTGTGATGGTCTGAACCGTTTCCGTAACCTGCTCCACCTCCATGCGGAAAAACCTGGTCCCTTCCGGGTAACCGGCAACCACCACATCGTATCCGTTTTCCGTCCTGTACGACTCGACAATAAAGTCGTTCCAGGAGCCATCCGCGTTCATATCGTTGTAATCCGAAAGTCCCGCGCTGATCCGGGCCGTCCCTGCCTCGGCCACAACAGCACTCCCGTCCGCCTCCCGGTTTGTCTCCGACGCCAGAATCCCCTGTACCGACAGCTCATAGCCCTCGGAACGGCTCAATTCCCTCACATAGTAGCGCCCCATGAGCAGGGGCCGCCCGATCCACTGCCCTCCGTTTTCCGCCGCATAATCCGGGTAGGAAATGACGCCGAAGCCGCAGCTTGACGAGGTGATTGTACCCCCGTTATAGAGATTCCCGACCCCCGTCGGACCTTCCGGCACAAGGATATTTCCGTCCGGATCAAGGCGCGTTCCCGGATTCTCCGTAAACGCCAGGAAGGAAGCGTCTCCATCTTGATCCGTGGACGCCACGGCCACCAGGTCATTCCGATTATAGATAATCCCGGATTTCCCATCCGGATGCACCAAATCCTGGGCTGCAAACAGCCCGTACACAGCACCCTCCAGGGTGGCATCCCCCTGGGTTTTGCCAAAACTGTGTTCCGGGTCTGCCCGGTACAGCTCCAGATCCCGCTTATTGATGTGAAGCTCCCCTTCCGTCCGGTGATCCCACACCTTAAACGCATACAGTGGGGTAGACGGTTCCCCATAGCCCCCTGTCTCCATCCCGCCCAGATCGTCGTCCGTAAAATCTGGAAATGCATCGGATATATCCATCCCCCGCTCCCCGGTCAGGCGTCCAATCGCCAGGCGGAAAAACGCCGGTCCCCAGCTCTCCGGGATCAGAGATTCCACCGGAGTTTCCGGTTCGTCCCGGACCGGTTCTGAGGCTGATGCCTTTCTCATTCGAGGTATTTCCGCAGTTTTCCAGGTATAGCGATAGCTCCCGGGGATCATCTCCTCCTCAAACTCATGATCATCATCCCCATCTCTCTCATCGATTAATATGAAGTAGTCCGCATCGCTTTCGCTTGCGGGAGAAACGCTTGATTTAGAATGATCCGCCACCACGCTATTATTCCGTGCAGCATTGCTTCCGCTCGCCGTCACGATCTGCGGGGCGACGTCCTCCACCCTGCGCAGATCCTCCAGACTCAGTCCAGGCGCTGCAACGGAAAATACCAGGCGCTTTAACTCCTCATTGATCGCAGGCTGATTCTCGGTTTCCTCCGGCTCCGCACCGGATTGCAGCATTCCGCTCATTTCTGCCCGCCTGGCGCTTCCCCCGCTCTCAGCGGAAGAAACCGACACGGTCTCCATCTCCTGATCATCGGTGTGGCGCCCGTGGAGAATGTACCCGGTCCGGGCAGTCTTTTCCTTCAATGTGTATAAATATTCTAAATTTATGAATTCTTCATAAGTCTCATCCCGGTCCTCCAGCATCTCCTCCTGGGCGGAATAGTCATAGTCATGATTGTCCTCATCCGCGTTTCCCACATGAAAATCACAGGTTTCGCTGCACAGCTCCTGTTGAGCTGTCCACAGGTCATGCAGACGCTCATTCTCCGCCTCTGCCGCCTCAATCTCCCCCTCGTTTGTGCATTCCCCTGTCTCCTCATCGTACTCCTCCTCCGGCACATCCACCCATTCCGGCGCAGGATGCCCGGTACAGTATGTCTTGCTGTAACGGTATGATCTGGTATCCCGGTGATCCCCCCGCCCATCCGGTCCGGTGGTGATCGTGTCACAAATGTGAGCGCCCAAAGGAAACGGCTCAAACGCATTGTCATAAAGACAGCCGGTCCGTCTGTCCGGGTTTCCCTCCCTATAATTACGACCGCTCAACTGCGACCGGTCAAAATCCTCCCAAATGTCGAATACAGACCCCTCCAACGGCTGATTCGTCTCCGCACAGTATTTTTCAAGGGAAATGTTGTAATGGGAATCGAAGCGTTCGGTGTGGCGGTAGGGGGTGAAGGTGACGGAACCATGGGATTTAATAGATCCTGAGACCCTAAAAAATGCCTGTGCTGGAACCTCTTCATTTGCAAAGCGCCCAACCTGGTATTGATATTGCCCATTATTTCCTGGCGTGAAAATATAAGCATAATACTTATTCCCAATACCGTATAAATCGGATGATCTTACCTCACCTTCCGGATAATCAGGGCCATTATATTGAAAAGCAATTTTGTTTTCTATAACCTGATAATTCCAATTAGCATCAGGAAAGTTCCAGATAACATTTTTCAACTGCGGGCATGCTGTTATATCTAAAGTTAATGTATATTTCCCATCTTCCAAAAACATGGTCTGTTGTGTTCCATTCCATTCCGGAAATCCTCCCCAGGATGAATTACTAAATTCTTCAATCCCATCTTGCACAAATTCCTTTAAGCTGGCAAATTCGCTTAGAACCCTGCTATTATTCAAAATATCAGCTAGTTTTTTCTGCGCCTCCTCCTGAATCTCCCAATCCTCTGCATAGCCATCCACACATCCCCAAATATATGTCTGAACAACTGCATAGCAAACAGGATCCCTAAGATTGGTGATATGCTGGATCCACTCATAAGCAAGGGTTATTGGAACAAACTTGTCAGAAGCACCAACTCCCGGAATCGTTTCATCTCCTGTAGCGGTATATATCTTATATGTTGCCTTAGACCCATCCGGCAGCTTTTTCCCCGGTTCCAGGCAAAACGTTGGTTGTGCATCCGGACTTAGTCCCTCCTGATAGTAACTCATCATATGGTGTGTTTTTCCAAACACTGTAAAATTTTTATTTGCAAAAATAATTAGACGTGGCCAGATTTCAACCATATTGGTTTCTGCATATGTTGGTATATAACATAATGTAGCCGACAATATAACTACTAATAAAAATGAAATTGGCCGCTTAAACTGCCGTAAAAAATACATACGTTCCCCCCTTTCAACAAATTAAAAGGACTATTGGCGTATCTATACAGATTCGCCAATAGCCCTTTTCTCTCTATACTTTTATTTGTTTTTAATAAATAACTGCGCAACACTTACTTGAGTACCGTTTACATATACCCCGACTCCCGTGTCACTCCATTTAGATTGTATCATCGCTACATGATGCCCCGGCGATTTTATCCAAGCATCCAACGCATCATGCGCTATCTCCTCCATTGTATGTCCATATACATGGGCTGCATTCTCAGCCGCAGCAGCATATTCCAAGGTAATCGCAGTCGTATAACTCGTCCCATCCGGCCGCGTATGCGAGAAATTCTCGCTCACCTCCTCGGCCCTCACCCGTGCGCTCTCCATCAATTCGTCATTGATTTCCAGCTCTGTCTTTCCTTTTCGAACCCGTTCCTCGTTGACCAGCTCCACAATCCGCAGAGCCAGCTCGGAGGGATCGATGTCCTCGCGTTCATTTGCCGCTCTCTCCCGGGCCTCCCGCTCCGCCGCCAGCGCGGCCTCCACGGCATTGACCTCGGAGCGGTCGGCTTCTGCCACAAACATTTTCCCATCGACTGCGACGCCCGGGTACCAGTCGCCACCGCCGGGAATCTGCGCAGTACAAACAACTCCATTTACCAGCAGAGCCCCGTTTTCATTTACCTGCAATCCCTGGCTGGCGGTATCTGTGGAGAGGTACCCATTCTCATCAAAATAATAGTTTTCCGCAATCCCATCGTGATTGCCGTCGATCCAGGCCCACATCCAATATGGATAGCTGCCGTCGTCATTCTGCCACCACCAGCCGTTCCCGTCCTGCTGCCACTGTCCCGCATAGGACGGTACCGCAGCCAGCGCTGCCAGAGCGCCGGCTGCGGCAATGGCCATCACCGCTTTTCGATACGTTCTCATAGTTCCTCTTTTCTTTGGCCGGTCTTCGCGCTGCCCGGCCACATTCCGACATGAATAACCACATTATACTACATAATCTTCTCCCTTACAATTTATTTAATAACCCCCCGTCAAACTATGGCGTTTCTTATTCAATTTCCAAGGTACATCCCCTTCCGGGGCCATCCCCGCGGGCCCGGAATACCGGTGGGGCCCAGCGCCAGGCATAAGCCCCGTTCCGCTCTTATCTTCCGGTATCTCTAGCAATTCCATTTTCATCCAACTGGTAACGTTTCCCCTCCCAGACGATGGATTCCCGCACCATCCGGCCTTCTCCGTCCAGGAAATACCAGTTTCCATTCACTTCGTTCCACTGATTCCGCAAAATCCAGCCGCCGGCACCGGCATAATACCGTTCTCCGTCCTGGTCTACCCAACAGCCGGTCATCACCCGCCTGCGCTCATCCAGACAATAGGTATAAATCCCCACGTTGATCCAACTGCCGGTGTCCGGCCCCATATAAACCAGATCCTGGCCGCTCAGCCGGAAGCCATCCCGCGCCTCAACATCCGAAAGGCTCCGGCCATTTTGGTCAAAATAGTGCCACTGGCCGTCCACATGGCCCCAGCAGCCCCGGATCATGGCTCCATTGTCGCTCAGGTAATACTGTTTCCCGCTTTCGGAGAACCATCTGTTATTTAACATCACACCGTCTGCCCCCAGCCGGTACCATTGATCCCGGTACAAAACCCAGCTGTCCGCGGCCATGGTTCCATCTGCCCTGTAGTAGTACCATTTTCCGTCCCTCAGCCGCCAGAATGTGAATACTTCCGTCCCGCTTCCACGTGAAGCCCCGCCATGTCCTCCATATGAAATTGTATCGCTGCGGTCTGCCTCGCTGCCGCCATTTCCGCCAAGTTCTCCACTTCCGCCTTCCCCGTCCGGCGCTGTGTCTTCCTTCCTTTTTACGGTCACTTCCGCCGTATCCTCACACGCCGGGTTATCCTCGGAAATAGCCGTCAGGGTGACGTTCCCGGGTCTGCGGGCGTAAAACCACCCATCCCGAAACTCCCCGGCCTCAGGGTCGGACACCAGAATACGGTACGCCCTGTTGCCGGCATTTTCCGGCAACACGGTCACCCCCACCGGAATGCGCTCCCCTTCCAGGGCTTCCCCGGCGCAGCTGATCCGTATTTCCGACACTCCAATCACCTGGCCGGCCGCCAGGATCGTGCAGTTCTGGGAAATGTGCTCCCGGCCGGATTCCCGGTCCAAAACAGCGCACTTTACCGTCACCGCACCGTCCGCCGTCCCCTTTGCAGTCAGGAGGCCGTCGCCGTCTATCTCTGCAATGTTCCGGCCGGATTCCACCGACCACACGATCTCGTCTTTCTCCCGCAGCTGCGGCAACAACCGGTACTGCATCCTTACGCCCCCGGCTGGTTCTGTGATCAGGTACACATTATCTTCCGGCCAAATCTCCAAAAATTGGTAATCATTCTCGTTCGTCACCGTAACCCATACCGTGTCATGGACGATAAATCCTTCCGCCTCCCGGCTCACCTCCACGGAGTAATCCCCCGGCAAAATACCATGGACACAGCCCGTGCCGTCAATCCTCAGCCCGCCCGTATCCGGCTTGACCCGCAGATCACAGTGGTTTTGTTCCAGGTAAGAGCCGGTGGCCCGATTTCCATTCACATACAGATAAGCCTGATCCCCACTGCCCTGTATCTCCCCTTTGACTGCGCCGTCCGTACCACGAATCTCCGCTCTCAACTCCGGCAGTTCCCTGCCAAGCGCGATCTCGCGCTCTGCGCTGATGTCCGTCCCATCGATTGCCGCGCGCACCCGCGCCTTTCCAATTCCCTCTCCGCACGTCACCAGCCCTTCACCTGATATCTCCGCCAGATCCCCGCCTGCGATCAGCTCCCAGCTAATTCCCTGATATACCGCATCGTGCGGAAAAACAACGGCCTGGAGTTTGGCGGGACTGTCTGCATCTGCGCAGGATGGTCCCGAAATCTCAAGGCGCTCGGGCCGCACTTCCACATGAACCGCGGCCGTCGCACAGACAGCCGGGTCCTCCGCCAGGGAGCAGCGCACGGTATAATCCCCTGTCCTCAGCCCTCTAAAAACGCCTGAACGACTGATATTACACGCGCGGCCGGCCGCTTCAACCTCCCACACCACTTCCCGGTCTCCAGCTTCTTCCGGCAGTATACGCGCCGTAAACTGCACATTCTCTCCGCCTCCGACCTCCGCGCTGGCGGGACTCACCGCAATGGCCTCCGCCTTCACCTGCGCCTCTTCCACATGAAACGAATACTCCGCGCTCAAACTCCGCTCCGGCAGATCCCGGAGCACAACCGTGTAATTTCCGGCCGCCTCAGCCGTCACAGTCCCATTCTGGTCGACCTGCGCCCCCTGCGGGTCTCCTTTCAGTTCCCAGGCGTAGCCCTGGACATTTCCGGCGTCCGCCGGGCTGTACCCCGGTACCAGATAAAGCATCTCTCCCACCGCACAGCCTGTGCGGCCGTTCCGCTCTGCGACAGTCAGCACTTTGGCGGGATTGCGGGCCGTCACCCGAAACTGGCAAACCACATCATAATACGCCCGGTTATAAAAACGGACTGTGGCCTGCACCAGCCATTCCCCGGCTTCCAAAGCCATAATCCGGGTATGATTCATCCGCACCGGCTCGCTGCCCGCGGAAGCATTCAGCACCTTGTACGCGATGATTTCGCCCTTGGAAGCCTCGTCCCCCAGACCGCAATGAATCACCACAGAGGCGGTTTCCCCCACGTCCAGCACCATATTCTCCACCTCCCCGCGGGCCTTTCCCAACGCATGCAGCCTGCACGCGGCTTCCACCAGCTGTTCGCCGCGGTAGGAGGGGTCCCCGGTGTTCTGATAAATCTGCTCGCCGTCCACATAAACCCTCAGCTCCGCTTCCCCGGCCTGTTCACGTTGGCAAATCAGCCCAAGCTCGCCGTCCTGAAGACAGGTAATCACAAAATCCCCGCATTCGCCGGTCCCGGTCACGGGCCGGCCGTCCAGAGTCAGCCTCACCGTCCCCTCTTCAATGTCCCTGCGCACCACGGCCCCGCGCTCATTCCTGTATTGGTTCTGGTAATACAATGGGATTCTACACTCCCGCCCCACTGCCAGGTACTGTTCCTTCGGCAGTTCCACCGCAGGCAGCTGCCACTGTACCTGATACCTTCCGTACAGAACCGCCACAGTCTCCCCCTCCCGCTTCACCGTGACCCTGATATTCTCCGGCGGCTCAGCTTGAGTGTCCGAGGTATATCCCCTGGCAGTGACCGCATTGCCGGAATACTCCGCCCGCATCCCCCCATCCGGGTCGGCCGCCAGTTCATACGTCAACTCATAACCTGGGACATCGTCCAACCGGACGGCATTTCCGTACCGCACCCCATAGCTCGCGTTCACCGGATCGCTCTCCCGTGAAAACGGCGCCATATAGGTGTAAATGCTCCGGCTGCCCCGGAACTGCTGAAGGCTGCAGATTTGATCCACATGCTGAAATTCCGTGGCCGGGCATTCCAAAAACAGATTATAGAAATCTCCCGCATTCTCTGCCGTCACCTGCCGGACTGCGGCAGCGCCCGTTTTCACGCCGGATACGGTAATTGTGAAAACGCCCTGATCCATCAGCAGAACCTGCGGCCTGCCCTGGCTGTCCACCCGCTTCAGCATGCGGCTGGTTACATTTTCCTCGCCGCAGTAAATCAGTATGTCGTACCGTTTTTCACAGGCTTCCAGGGATGGAAATGTCTCCCCGTTGATGTCCAGATACACCTCCCCCTGCTGGCTGTTGGCCGCCGTATAGCAGACCTGATCCCTTCCGCCGCAATGAAACTCGGGTATCCCGCCGTCATACAGACTCAGATCATACCGATAGCGTTCATAACCAGCCCGATCCAGACAACGCAGGTTCACATTCTCAGGCAGCGGCCAGTCCGAACAGATCCGGTACTCCTTTCTGGAAAGTTCGCCGCCCTCCAACTCCCAGTGGGGCCCGGAGCTCAGAAAATGGATATCGGTGAACGCACCGGACTGACTGTTCAGCTGGTCTCCTGACTGCACCCGCAAATGCACAAGCCCGTCCGTTTCACCGGACACCAGAATCGACAGCGGTTTCTCCTCCCCAAAATCCCCGCACCGTTCGAAGGTTGCAGGCCAGAATACCCCGCTGTGCTCCCCGCTCTCCAGATATCGCCCCTGCTCCCTGTCGTAAATGCGCAGAACAAAGCCGTTTTGATCGTCCAGATCGGACGTATATACCGTATAAAGCTCCTCCGTGTGAAAGCTGTGCAGTTCATACCGCCGATCTATCTCCTGGGACACATCGATTAACGTCCGCCTGCTTACATCCTCTATGGCCGGTTGGCCCGTACAGGTGGAAAATTCCAACAGATCCTCAATCCGCTCCAGCGTGTACTCCCGGCCCGTGATGTCCTCAAACGCTTCCCCGGCGCTCTGATCCCGGCAATAGATCCGGTCCGGGCTGGCATCCTCCGGCCATACCGACGCTGTCAGCACATATTTCCCCCAGTCCCGTTCCACCGCCCGGTAGCGGATATCAGTCGCCACCGTGCGGATCTCCACCCGGTATCCGGCCGTAGCCTGGGGATAAGCGCAGCTGGCTGCCGTCACCGTCACCACGCCGTTGCCCGCGGGCCTCAAAACACCGTTCTCGTCAATTTCCGCCAAATCCTCCCGGTCCACGCTCCAGCGCACCGATTGGTCGTCAGCGTCGGTGAGGATCCGGCAGGTAAAGCCAATCGCTCTTCCCCCCGGAAGATTCTTGTAAATCACCGGCTCCCCGTTCCGCTCCCAGAGCGGATCGGACGGATACACCTCCAGAACCGCCGTCTGGTTGGGAATCACCGTGACGTTTCGTTCATCCTCAGCCGGCGCCTTGCCTGCCGGATCGGCGGTTTCCCGGACCGTCACACTTGCCGTTCCCGGAGCCACGGCCTTTATTTTCCCACCGTCCAGTATCTCCAGCACCTTCGGATCGGACGACGTAACGGACCAGGTACCGGAGGTGTACTCCGGCTCCACCAGAACCTGATATCCGCATACCTCCTCCTCCCTCAGCACATCCCGGTCCAGCGTCAGCCTGATATTGAAAATATCCTTCTCCTCCGGCTCCGACACCTGCACGGAAATGCTGCCGGACGCTCCCCCGTAACCGGCCGTCACAGTGATCACCGCCTCCCCGGCCCTTTTCGCCGTCAGCTCCCCATCCGGAGAGACTTCCAGAATATCTGGGGCCGACGAGCTGTAGCGCAGCGTTTCATCCGACTCCACATCCTTCACCACCTGGGTCTTTGCCCGGCTTCCTGCCGCCATCTGCTCCGGCCCGGTCAATTTGATGGAGCGGATATAGGGCTTCCAGGTGATTGTGCACAGTCCGAGTACCTCATGGTTGGATTTGGCGCGAAACGTTAGTTTTGTGGTCCCCCACGCCCCCTCCTCCCGGAGTGTGGCCTCGCCGCGGATAAAATTCTCTCCCTGTTCCTCGGTGCGCCAGTCCACCGGAAGTCCCTCCTGCGCGATCTCCGGGTCCGCCGTCCCAGGCGGCCCCCAGTTGCAGGACACCCGGAGCTTCTCCCCGCTGTACAGTTCAGCGTCCTCCGGCTCCAGCTCAATCCAGCCCGGATCACTTTGCACCTGGACGGTTATCTGCCCCGCCGCCGAAGGATCCACGGAAGACCGGGCCTCCAACACCGCAGTCCCCCGCCTCAGTCCGGTGACAGTCCCTTCCCGGGCATCCAGCCGCAGAACCGTGGCATCCGATACGGATAGCTGATATCCCGTCCGATCCGACGGAATAATGGAAACCAGCGCCCGGTCGGTTTCACCGGTTCTCAAAATTCCGTCCGGGTGTGTTTCCAGCGCCACGGAAACCGACTGCACCGGGCTTACAAAGGAAAATGTGTGTTCCGCCGCAGCTCTGCCTCCGTCATTGGCGGTCACGCGGACCGTAACCTGGCCGTAGCCGCTGTTGCCTATGCTCCAATTCCCACTCTCATCCCGCCACACCCGGGCAATCCCGCCCGGATCGCCGGTGATTTCCACCCGGTAGGTTTTATCCCCGGCGTCCGCCTCAGACAGCCGGCAGACAAGGGGAATGCATTCATGAATTCCCGTATAAATTGCCGGATTCTCCACCTCAATGCGCTTTACATAATCCGGCAGACGCAGAAGCGCTGCGTCCGACACCGCGCCCCAGTCTGCAACGGCGCTCACCGTCTGACCGCAGTGCGCGCGCAGATGCCCGAAATTTCCAATGGATTTCCACGGTCCGCCGTCGATTTGGTAGTTCAGCTCCACGCGCTCAAGGCTGCGCAGCCACGGCCTATACATAACGGTAACGTCATACTCACCGCCTCCCATATAGTTCCAGTCCAAAACCGGCACATCCGGCTGCTGCACCCGCACCATTTTCTCCCGCACATCCGTGACAACGGTTTCCGCCCCGTTATAAGTTCGAATACTGCGGACTTTCCTTGCCTCCACCAGGGCGTCCTCATACAGATACACCGGATTTCCATCCCAGTCTTGAAACTCCCCGGCTCCCCCGATCCGGTATTGGATCATATCCTCGGGATAATAGTCCGGCGGAGCTTTGTAGCGCCCCAAAATCCCCCGGAAGGTGACGGCCTGCGCACGCTTTCCGCCCTCAAGAACCAGCTCGCTGTCGATATAGGGTCCCGTTGTCACAAGCTCCATGGCGCTTAACCCGATGGGTTCCCTGAACAGGTTGTAGTCGCCGTACGCGTCCCGCGACTCCTCCCCCGGCTCCTGGTCAAACGCGTTTTGGTAAATGGTCTCCCACTGGCCCTCATCCCACAGGTACAACAGCTCGCTGTCTCTCCCGTAAGTATCCGGGCTGCCCGCGGTGCGATACGCACCGGCAAACATCCGGTCCGCGTTGGCCAGCGACTTCGGAGCCGCCACACAGACATTCTCCCCGTCCCCAAAGCGCAGGCCCGTACAGTGGTCAAAGGCCTGGTTGGCCGACTCGATGCTGTCCGGCAGAAGTGGAACCTGGACCAGACCGGTACACCTCATAAAACAGCGGTCAATGTTTTTCACCGTCTCCGGCAGCCTGGGTGAAACCGCCAGATTGGAGTCGAAAAACGTGTCCTCCATCTCCGTCACGGAATCCGGCAGCTCTGCCTCCCCCAGGTCCGCGCCCGCTGTCAGCGCGCCCCAGAACGTTCCCTCCAGATCCTGCGCCTGCTCCGGCAGCGATCCCAGCCGCTCCAGCCAAATGCAGTCCCTGAATGTAAACCGCAGCTTCCGAATACGGCTCCCCGGGGCAAACTCCGGCGTCTCCCGGATTCCCGAACCGCAAAATCCATAATCGATGTTTTCCACCGACTGGGGGATTCGGACAGTTTCCTCCAGCTCCGAACAGCCGGCAAACATGTATTCCATGCTCCGCAGCCCTTCCGGCAGTTCCGGCATAGCGGTGATCTCCGAGTTCTCATAGCAGTGGTTTGCGCTCACCACCGTGTCTGGAATGGTTCCGGGACTTCGCAGCGGCATAGCCCAGGCAGAGAAACAGCCGTCCATGGATACCACAGGCTTCCGGTCAATCATTGCGGGAACTTCCGTGGCCAACACGCCCTCCTCATCCAGAATAAAGTACCGGTATTCCTCATGGTCCAGAGAATACTGGGTCGGCTTCGCCTGGATGCGCCAGCCTCCCAGCTCCTCATCCCACCAATAATTCCACCATGTCTGGTCCACCGTTTCACCGGATTGATCCAGAACCTCATAAGCGTAGCTCTTGTCCGGCGAGTCCTTGATGTAATTCAGATACCAAACCTGCTCCCCGTCCACCTCCAGCTTCCCTCCGGTATTGGCCCGGGGATTCCGGACAAAAAACCGGCTGATTCCTTCTGCTTCCATATCCGGCGCATACAATTCCGCCTCGCCGGGCGTCCCGTTTCCGGGCATTTCTCCCCCAGCTGTCCCGCCTCCAGTCGTCTCTCCTCCAGGTTTCTCTCCTCCGGCCGTCTCTCCTCCGACAGTCCCACCTCCGGGTCTCTCTTCCCCGGACATCTCTCCCCCGCCCGGACGCTCCCGTTCCGCTTCATTCTCCCCCGCCGCCTGCTCCGCCTCCGATTGGGTGGCGCGGGCAGCGTGCACTTCTGTCACGGTCCCGGCTTCCCGGCCCGGCTCAGCCGCCCATCCCTTCATCGCCGGCCACTGCACGGCATTTAACACAAGCACCACGGCCAACACCAGCGAACATCCCCGTTTCCACTCCATATAACCTCCTGTTCCGCACCCTTTTCCTGATTTTTGGGTACACAAAGCAATCGCCCGCCGGCTGCGCCAACGGCCCATTCCATTCAACAACCATCACCCACCGGCCCTGCCGGTGAATCATCGTATCCATCAAACAATCGAATTGTCAATCTGTGCTATAAAAATTTGCGGTACGCAAAAAAGACTGTGGCAATTCCACCGCCGCCGGACAGCATTCCATTTTCAAGGTACACTTTTCCAATTTAATCCAAAAAATCGGGAAATCCATGATCCAGAACCGATACATGGAGCTGCGCAAACGCGCAGACAGAACACAGAACTGTGTTTCTGTAGAACATATTATATAGGACCCTTGACAAATAATCAAGGGCAAAATTAAAATTTATATTTTATTGATCCATAACGTCCCGCATCTGCTCCGTAACCGGCTTGTAGCCGTCCTTGTTCAAAAGGCCGTTGAACACAGAGTCATACAGGGCCAGCAGCATCGCAGCCACGGCCACGGCCGCCAGACATTTCAGCCAAAATTTCATCTTCCCGCCTCCTCGCGCAAATCCGCCGTATCCTGATCCATTTTCGTGCTACTATAGAGTATGGACGAAAAACGCGTCAAACATAAGAAAAATTGTAACGGCCCATCCCCGCCGCCACGGGATATGATAAAACAGTCGTCCGCCGCTTTTCCGGGCCTTCTTAAATTTCAGTATACCACAAAAACCCCATAGCCGATACCCTCAATCGCAGCGGCCATTGCACTCAACAATCGCCCGCAGGCTACGCCAACGGTCCATTGCATTCAATAAAAAGTGAGGGCGCAGCCATCGCTTTACGCCCTCACACTCTCATTTACATTAACACAGCTTTCTATGGCCTGAACTGGCTGTAGCTGTGGCCCGGCTGCATTCCGCCCCGGTAGGAGGCCAGCTCGCTCACCGTCACCAGCTGATATCCCCTGGCCGTCAACTCGGGGATCAGGGTTACCGCGGCATCCGCGGTGGGATCGTAGATATCGTGCATCAGAATGATATCTCCGTCCTTCACCTGGCTCAGTACCGTCTCGATGGTCTTCTGCGAATTCTTGTGCTGCCAGTCCCGTGTATCGATGGACCACATCACCGCGGGCATCCCCATGGAACCAAGCACCGCCAAAGACGCGGCATCCTTATAGCCGCCCGGCGGGCGCAGGAGCGTCGGAGCCACGCCGCAGACCGCCTGGATCTTCTGGTTGGTGGAACCCACCTGGCTGCGAATCCCATCCGCCCCGATCTTGGTAATATACTTATGGTCGTAGGTGTGGTTTGCCACCTCACAGCCCTGGGCCGCCATCCGCCTGATCACGTCGGCGTTGGAGTCTACCCGGGAGCCGACCATAAAGAACGTCGCCCGGCCGCCGTTGGCCTGAAGGCTGTCCAGAATCCGGCTGGTCACCGAGGTTCTGGGGCCGTCGTCAAAGGTCAGCGCAATCATCGGCCTGGAGGGATCGATCCCGGAGGCAGGCGCTGCCGCGTCGGCGGGAGGCTCTGCTCCCTTAGCCACGATGCCCACGCGAATTCCATCCACGCGAAGCCCCGCGCCTTCCTGTCCGGCTGTTGCCTCGTTCGCCGCCCAGTCGGTCCAGGACCCGTTTTGCAGAACCCGGTAATAAATATCATAGCCGGAGGCGGAATCTCCGTAAAGGCCGAAGCGTACAGCTTCCAGGGGCATCTCACCGCCCGCGCCGCCGGTCTCCGCTCCGTCCTCAGCCCAGTCGAGCCAGCCGGAACCGCTTAAATTCACCTGATAACGCACGCCCACCTGCGCCCCTGCGGGGATATTGATCAGGTTCGCCTTCAAAGCCGTCACCCAGCTGTCGCCGGGGGCCTGAAGCAGCGTATTGTCCGGCTTTGTATCCGTCCATCCCTGGGGATGGAAAAAAACGCTGTAGTTGATCTGAAGCGGCTGCCCCGAATCTCCCGCCGGAGGTTGTTCCGGCGTCTGAGGCTGTGCGCCACCGTCTGTCTGGGCCTGTCCCGCGTCTCCGGCCTGGGCCTGACCGCCGTCCCCAGGTTGTTCCGGCGTCTGAGCCGCCTCTTTGCCGCCCGCCTGATCCTGAGACGGAGCCTGCTCCGGCTGCTCCTTTACAACCCCCGGTCCGCCCTGCTCCGCGGCCGTCTTGGCCGCTCCCACTCCGGTGGAACCCGCCAGGGCGCTCATGCCCGGCAGGGAGCACATCAGCCCGGCCGTCAGCAGAACCGCCAGCAGCTTTCGTTTCCGATTTGATAAAACCATTCCCACGTTCTCCTTCTAATTCCAATATTTTCCATCCAGTCTCAGTGCGTTCCAAAGACCTTCCGGCAAAGCAGCACATATTCATCGTAATAAAAATGTGTGCTCAGTTCTTCCAATGCGTCTGCGATGCCACAGTAATACCAGGCATGCATTTTTTTCTCCTTAACGTTAAAACGCTCCCACACGGCGTCTCCGATCACCATGTAGTCGCGCGCCGTGCTGCGCATATTGCTCAGCTTGTCCCCCAGGGCCAGAATCTTCACATCCCGGCTGGAATCCGCCAGATGGCTCAGCGTAAATGCCTTGCGCTGTTCCCAGGACTTGCTCTTGTCCTCGCTCTCCGCCAGAACCAGCTCCTTCACGCGGCATCCAAACCGCGCCTCCAGCTCCTCGCCCGTCACGCCCGCATCCTCCACCACATCATGGAGCAGCGCCGCCGCGATCATCTCCTCCTCGTCGGTAAAGCCGGATACGATCACCGCCGTCTCCATGGGATGTACAATGTAGGGGATTGTGGTTCCCTTCCGAAAGGTTCCCCTGTGTACCCGCTCCGCAAATGCGGCCGCCTCTTCAATCATAACAATAGCTCCTTTTGCCTTGGCATGTCCTTTTGGGGTTCTCTTCCATTCTACCACAAACCGGTGGCATTTAGTAGTCCCATCTTAAACTTTGGCGCTTGCCGGGAAAAACTGCGGCGCCCCCGTGCGGCAACGGCCCTGGCTGAGGAACAGTTACATTCTATCACAATTACATTAAGAATCACCGCAGGATTACTTTAGATTTTCTTACAATATCTGAAAGGTCAACGAATTTGCGTTATTTCCAGCAGTTTCTGGGACGGACGGGCAATTTAATTACTTGTAAGAAGAAACATTTTCTGATATGCTATAGGAGTATTTTTACGATTACCACAGGAGGTTTTTATGAATCACCATTCATCATACAGCGCACCGCGCAGCGAGCGTTCCCTATCCGGCGGCAGCTCCTACTCTCCGCGCGGCGGCCGCAATAAAAAGCGCAACTCTTATCCCAAACGAAGCTGGAAGGACAACCGTGTCCTGTTCACAATGGTCTGCATCGTCCTCCCATTGGTTGTGCTCAACCTGTTCATTTTCTTCCTGGCCACCTCCACGCCCAGAGTGGAACTGACCGTAGGCGACACCAAGGATTACAAGTCCCTGGACATCTCCATCAAGGTCAAGTCCCTGCTGCCCGTCAAGTCCCTGAAGGTCACGCTGGAGTCCAACGAGGTGGAGCTGGAACGCAATAAAAATACATACACCGCAACGCTCACCAGCAACGGCGTGCTGGAGATCCAGGCGACCGGCTGGAACGGCATGAGCGCGGCTCCCATCTATGAGGCCATCTCTCCCCTGGACGATTCCTTCCCCACGGTGGACGAGAACTATACCATTGAAAACGACGTGCTCACCATCGTGGTGGACGACAGCCAGTCCGGCGTGGACTACGCGGGAATCTACGGAGTGGACGCCAACAAGCAGAATGTAAAGCCCCTCTCCGCCGACGCGGAAAGCGGAATCGTCACCCTGCCCATGACCACCGACAGCCTGACCGTATACATACAGGACTACGCGGGCAACCAGATCTCCCCTGTCTACAGCAGACGGGTGGAGGGAATGGAGAACAGCTCCTCCGGGTCCGCGGAAGCTTCGGGTGATAGCGCCGCCAAGTCCTCGGAGGACTCCAACAGCAGCTCCGCCACCAAGGAGACTACAAAGGCTAAGGAAACCACCAAAGCCAAGGAGACCACCAAAGCCAAAGAAACCACAAAGGCCAAGGAGACCACCAAAGCCAAGGAAACCACAAAGGCCAAGGAGACCACCAAAGCCAAGGAAACCACAAAAGCCAAGGAAACCACAAAGGCTCCGGAAACCACCAAAGCCCCGGAGACGACGAAGGCCCCGGAGACCACTTCCTCACCGGAAAACGGCGGTCCCCAGTCCGGCACCCTGGCCCCGGTTCAGGATCCCGCCTCCGCTCCCACCACGGCGGCCTCCGACTCCCCGGCCGAACCCACAGGCGGCGGCGAAGAGATCATCGTCCCTGTACTTTAATTCACCAAACGCAAATGCAAATGCGCCCGGCGATTCCAACACCATGGAATCCGCCGGGCGTTTTTTCGCTCTGGTTTGATTGAATCTGGCCTCTATTTTCCAGCTGCCACAATCTGGTCGATAATGTCCACATAATCCGCACAGTACAGTTCATACATAGGGGAAACCGCATCCTGGAACCGCGCTTTCTCCTCCGCGGACAGCTCCGTGATCACGCAGCCCGCTTCCCGGATCTTCTGCTCCGAGATCTTTTCCCGCTCCTGCCACAGCTTCCGCTCGTAGACCGCGGATTCCTGCGCGCATTCCCGGATGATGTTCTGGTATTCCGGGGACAGCTTATCCCAGGTGGACTGGGCCACCAGCTGCAACTCCGGCACCCTGGTGTGCTCGTCAATGGTATAGTATCCGGCCACCTCGTAGTGCCTGGTGGACTCATAGGAGGGCCAGTTGTTCTCAGCCCCGTCGATTTTCCCGGTCTGCAGGCCGGAGTAGACATCCCCGTAAGCCATGGGAACCGGGTTGGCCCCCAGCGCCTTGATGGTGTCCACCATCAGCTCCGACTCCTGAACCCGGATATTCATCCCCCGAATGTCCTCCAACGTCTCGATGGGGCGCACTGAATTATAAAAATTCCGGGCCCCCGCGTCGTACCAGGACAGCGGAATGAGGTTGGAATCCCCGAAGGAATTCATAAAGTCGTCGCCGATTTTCCCCTCCAGGACGCGCCACATGTGCTCCGGCCCGGTATAGAGGTAAGGCATCTGCAGCACGTTCAGCTTGGGCACGAACTCCGCAAGGGGCGACAGGGACACCCGGGCGAAGTCCACGCCGCCGAACTGAAGCTGCTCGATCACCGAGCGCTCGTCCCCCAGCGTGCCCCCGGCGTTGACCTGGATTTCGATCTTCCCGTTGGTCCGCTGGTTCACCAGCTCTGCGAACTTGTAAGCCCCCTGGGTGGTGGGATAGTCCTCCGCCTGGTTCTCGGCGTAGGTGAGCACAAATTCCGGAACCCCGGAATCCGCCTTTCCTCCCCCGGCCCCTGCGCACGCGGTCAAAAGCGCTGCGCCGCACAGGAGAAACACCGCCATTTTCGTTTTCACCGCGCTTCTCCCCCCTTCTCCTGCTCCCAGCCCCAGCAGTCCGCCCTCTGCCTCAATGTCCCCTGATCCATCCCTCGTTCCTCCAAATTCATCAGACCTCCCCTCAAACCGGAATCCCGGCAATCCCACCCGGGCCCGGCGGCTCCGGCAAGAAACATAAAGCCGGGCCCGCCGGGGTCCAGCCGTTATCTCTTTACCTTTGAGGCAATATAGCTGTAAAATGCCGCCCGGTCCGATCCCAGCACCCGGTTGCTCAGCACAAATCCATGGGTGGTGTCCGAAAAGATGACAATCATGGTGGGCTTTTTGGAAATTTTCTTCACCTTGCTCCACGCCAAAACAGCGTCCTTGTCCCCCGTCATCACATGAAGCCCCGCGTCGTCGAATCCCACCCGGGTGTCCGCCGTGATCCCAGCCGCCTGCTTCTGCGCCTTGCGGTACACCGCTATGGGCTGGATCACCGTAAACAGAAGGCCGCACAGCAGAACAAGCCCTCGCATGAGATTGCTCAGCTCCGGCCATCTGGAAACGCCCATGACGATGATCGCCACGGTGAAAATAATGTTGCAGAGTCCCACCAAGGAACCATAGGTGTAATACATGGACAGCTGCCACAGTTCGGCAGCCGTGTTCCGGTAAGTGTACTGGTATTTCATAACCGGTTCCCCTTTCGCCAATCACAGTTTCGGCCTTCGTCGCCCTCCCCGGGCCGGCGTAAAACCGTTTCTTATATAATCAGGCATTAACTCACGTTAATGCCTGATTATAAAATCATAGCGTAATTTTACGGATTATGCAAGCCCCGCAGCCTTTATTTCGCCATGCCGCCCAACACAGAAGGCAGCCACAGGCTGACCGCCGGGACAAAGGTAATCAGCAGCAGGGTGATAATCATACACAGGTAAAATGGCAGCGTGGCCTTTACCACCCGTTCCATGGGCACCTTTGACACAGCGGAACCGATGAACAACACCGCGCCCACCGGCGGGGTCAGAAGTCCGATACCGCAGTTTAAAACAACCATGATGCCGAACTGGATGGGATCGATGCCGATGGAGGTCGCGATGGGCAGCAGAATCGGCGTGGCGATCAGAATGATGGGAGCCATATCCATGATACAGCCCAGAACCAGCAAGATCAGATTCAGCATCAGCGCCAGCAGAATCCGGTTGTCCGTCAGACCGGTCATAGCCTTAGCCGCCATATCCGGCACATGCAGCTGGGTCAGACAGTTGCCGAAAATGTTGGAGGTGGCGATCAGGATCAGCACGATGGAGAGCGTATCCACACAGTCGCCCAGGACCCTCCAAACGCCCTTCCAGTCCAGTCCCCTGTAAATGAACACGCTGACGATCAGGCTGTAGATAACCGCGATTGCAGCGGACTCGGTGGCGGTGAACACGCCGCCCACCACGCCGAACACCACGATCAGAACCGCGGCCAGGGCCCAGAAGGAGATGCCCAACTGCTTAAACAGGTTGATCAGGCTGAACTTGTCGCCCTTGGGGTAATTGCGCTTTACGGAAATGATATAGGAGCCGATCATCAGGCTCAGCGCCAGCAGAGCGCCGGGCAGATATCCGGCTAAAAACAAGCTTCCCACGGAGATACTGCCCGCCGTGGTGGCGTAAATAACCATGTTGTGGCTGGGCGGCACCAGCAGTCCCTCACAGGAGGAAGTGATGGTGACCGCGGTGGAGAAATCGTCGTCGTAACCCTGATCCACCATCATGGGAATCAGAATGGAACCCAGGGAAGCGGTGTCCGCGGAAGCGGAGCCGGAGATTCCGCCGAAGAAGTAGGAAGCCACGATATTCACCATGGCCATGCCGCCGCGCATCCAGCCCACACAGGCGTTGGCCAGCGCGATCAGCTTTTCGGAAATACCTCCGGAACCCATGAGACAGCCCATGGTGATGAAGAAGGGGACCGCCATCAGGCTGAAGGAGCTGATTCCCTTAACCATCAGCTGGCAGACCGAGTTTAAGTTTTTGCCCTGAGCCAGAAGGCAGAGCACGGAAGAGAGGGCCACCGCGTAGGCGATCGGGAAACGCAGGAGCACCATCAGGAAGAAACTGCCCAAAAGGACAACGATTGCCATTGTGTTTGCATCCATTATCGATTATCCTCCTTTACAAAAATTCCCTTAACATGGTTGTACAGGGCCTCGATCTCAAAAATGATCATAGCCACGCCCGCCAGGGGCACAGGGAAATACATCCAGAATCTGGAAACCTTGGGCATGCTGACGTAGGTTCCCTTGGAGCCGATCCCGGTGGCGTATCTCCAGCCCACGGTGATCATAATAAAAGCCAAAATCAAAACCGCCACGTCGGCGAAAATGTCCAGGGCCTTTACCGCCCATTTTGGCATGTAACCGTCCAGAGCGGTCATGCGGATATGGGCGCCCCGGCGGATGGCCAGAGCCGCGGAGAGCACCGCCATGTACGACATGCAGGTCAAAACGACCTCCTCGCTCCAGGCCGGGTCCGGTATAAACGGTATGTAACGGCCCGCAACCGCCATACTTGTAATCGCAATATCAATGACCAAAAGCACCTTGCATACAAACAGCACGACTTTGTAAGTCAGATCATAAAACGGTTTAATCCTGTCAATCTTTTCAAAAATAGCCGGCATATTGATCCCCCTTTCAAAAAATCAGGCACAGAGGCATTGCTCCCCTGTGCCCTTAAATAGTGGCAATTTACTTCATATCAAGGATCTGCTGGTACAGCTCGGCGTTATCCTTCGTGGACTCGTTGATGATGTCCTTACAAGCTTCCTGCCAGGGAGTGATGTCGTCGACCTCGATCACATTGATTCCATCTGCCTTCAGCTCTTCAAGCACCTTATTCTCAGCTTCCTCGGAAATCTGGCGGTTGAACTCGGAAGCCTCTTTGCCGGCCTGCATCAGGATATCCTGCTGCTCGGGGGTCAGCTTATCCCATGCCTCATCCGTGATAATAACCTGGATTGCGCCCAGAGTATGACCGTCGAGGATCAGGTTGGGGGCAACCTCCTGGAATGCATTGGACTTGTAGTTTGCGATGGGCTGCTCAGCGCCGTCCACAACGCCGGTCTGCAGTGCGGAGTACAGCTCGTTGAAGGATACAACCGTGGGGCTGGCTCCTAAGCCTTCCACCATGCCGTTCATGATCGGGTCGTTGGACACACGCAGCTTCATGCCCTTTAAGTCGTCTAAGCCGGTGATCTCTTTCACGGTGAAGAAATGACGGAAACCTTCCTCGCCGTAGAAAAGTCCTCTCACGCCTGTGCCGTTCTCGTGGGGCTCAAGCAGGAACTGGGGAGCTAAGTCGCTGTTTACAAAGTTCCAGAAATGCTCGCGGCCTGCGAAGGTATAGGGTACAGATAACAGTTTGGACTTCTCGCCGCCGTAGCTGGTCAGAGCAAATGCGGAAATACGGGAGATCTCAATGGTTCCGCCGCCTCCCAGCATGGTATCCAGAACGTCGTTCTCAGAACCCAGAACGCCGCTGGCCTGCAGGTCGATCTTGATGGAGCCGCCGGACAGCTCCTCTACTCTCTCTTTAAACTTGGAATCGGTCTGGCCAACAATGGTTTCCAGCGGGTTTACTTCCGCCATCACCAGGGTAACTTCCGGTCCAACCGGCTCCTTCGCCGTGTCCGCAGCCGCCTCGGAACCTGCCTCGGTAGCAGCTTCAGTAGCAGCTTCGGTTGCCGCCTCGGTCTTCGCCTCAGTAGCAGCTTCGGTTGCCGCCGCCGTGGTCTCTTTTGCGCCGCCGCCGCAACCGGTCAGGGCGGATGCTACCATAACTGCGCACAGCGCTGTGCTAAGCCATCTTTTTTTCATGTCACATGTCCTCCTCTTAATACATTTTTTATATGATCTTTTCTAAATCATAACGTTTTTCTTACGTTATATTAATTATAAGAGGAAAAACACATTCTGAACATGGTAATTTTTTGTGAATCATAGTAGGATTTTAACCTGTTTTAGCATTTTATTTATGCACAAGGCACAGATTTATCTTTATACAATCTTTATCCCCTCTGAAAAATGTACAACCGGTATTCCGTGGGGCTCTGCCCTGTAATCCGCTTGAATACTTTGGCGAAATAGTTGGAGTCCCCGTAACCCACCGCCTTGCCGATCTCCTTCACGTTTACCGTGGGCTGCTCCAGCATCTTCTTTGCCTCCTCCACCCGGTACTCCGTCAGGTAGGAGGTGAAGTTCTTATTAAAGCACTGTTTGAACAGCTTGCAGAAATACGGCTCGGAGTAATTCATAGTGCGGGCCAGCTCCTGCATGGAGATATCGTACATATAATTCTCGCGGATGTACTGGCTGATCAGCTCCGCCACCTTGGACAGGCGGATATTTCCGTCCTCCTCCAGCTCCTCCCGCGGCTCCTGGGCGGCGGCCGTCTCCCCGGCTCCCATCCCCGGCGCCGCCTGCCCCCGACCACTTAAGGCCGCCGCGTCCGCCAGATGCGCATCCGTAAGGCGCATGGCCTCCTCCATCACCAGCAGCAGTTCCTGCTCGTCGTAGGGTTTTAACAGATAATCCAATGCGCGGATCATAATCGCCTTTTTGGCATAGGAAAATTCGTCAAAGGCGGTCAGGAAAATGATGCAGCAGTCCTTGTCCGTTTCCCGGATCCGCTGCGCCGCCTCGATGCCGTTAATCCCCGGCATCTCAATGTCCAGAATCGCAATCTGGATCTTCTCCTCCTCGTAGATGCGCAGTGCCTCACGCCCGTTTTCCGCCTGGAAAATGGCGCACTGGTCCCCCAGATTTTTGTGGAGCGTCTTGTAAAGAACCGCCCGTTCGATCATCTCGTCGTCCGCAATCAACAAACGATACATACTCTCTCCCTCCTCACCTCTGTCACTGCTGCGCGGGATTCATCTCTCCGTCCTGCGGAATGGTCATCTGCACCACCGTCCCGCTGCCCTCCCTGCTGTACAGTCTCAAACCGCCGCCCTTATACATGGTGTTAATTCTCTGGTAAATATTTCCAAGCCCGATGCCGATCCCCGAGGTCCTGCTGCCCTGCATGGCCTCCGACAGCTCCCGGCAGCGCTGCTGCGGCATGCCGACTCCGGTATCCGCCACGGAAATGATCACGCTGCCGCCCTTTCTCCAGATGCGGATCACGATTTTCCCGCCCTGCTCCTTTTTGGAGAGCCCGTGGATGATAGCGTTTTCCACCACCGGCTGCAGGGTGAACGCCGGAACCATCACTCCGTTCGGGTCCACCTTTGTCACGCACTCGTAGCCGATCCGGCTGCCAAACCGCATCTGCTGTAAATACATATAATCCTGAACCACCTTCAGCTCCCGCTCCAATGGAACGATCTGCTCCGAGGTCTTTAGGTTGTAACGGAACAAATTGCTCATGCTGGCAATCATACGCTCCGTGGTGGCCGCCTCCTCCAGCTTGGCCATGCAGGCGATCATATTCAGGGTGTTGAACAGAAAATGCGGGTTGATCTGACTTTTTAGCAGCTCCAGCCTGGCCGCGTCCAGGCGCTTCTCCATCTCGATCTTTTCCAGCTCCTCCTTGTGCAGCAGCTCCGCCATCTCATTGTTCTCTTTCAGGGTGTTGATATAGCCCTCCGTGGCATGCTTCATCTTGTTGAACGCCTTCACCAGCTCTCCCATCTCATCCCGGTTTGGCACGGTCAGGTCCTGCCCGCTGAAATCATTTCTGGCGATCTTGCGGGCATTGTGGGCCATTTTCATCATGGGCGAGACCAGCGCCGCGGCCAGCAGCCGGGTCAGCCCCATGACAACAATCATCATGACAATCGAAAAGATCATAATCAGATACGGCATGTCGTAGAATACGGATACCTTTTCCTGATAGCTGGCGTTTCCGTACTTCAGCGTGGCCTGCACCAGCCGCCTGGCATAGGTCTGAAGGTAAGACTGCATGGCATAGATCCGGTAGAGCTCAGGCACAAAGCCGTCCTCCTCCGGGTCCATTTCCAGAAGCAGATCCCGGGCCGCGCTGTAGCTTTCATACCCGTTGCGCAGGTTCCAGGTCCTGGCGTACCGCTCCTGGCCAATCTGGCTGTAGCTGAAGGGAAGGGAGAGCAGGCAGCGTTTGGTTCGCACGCAGGCCAGCACGTACTCGTCGCGCCGTTCCTGCGTCCGGCTCCGGACATAGGACTCGAAGGCGCTGACCTCAAGCTCCAGGGCTTCCTGGAAATCATGGCAGCGGGAATTGTCCTGCAGTATTACATTGAAACTGTCCAGGGAAAAATTCATGATGCGGAGATTGAAGGCAACCGATACCCCCATGACCAGAATGACCATGGCGGCGAAGGCCCCGAGCTTTTTCTTCAGAGAGATTGTAAACCATAGATTCTTAATGTATTCCAGCATACCCCTACCCCGCCTTAAAACCGGAAACAGCCCGCCGCCCTGCGTTCGTTCCCGGTGTAAAACGGCCCCTCACCAGTATGATGAGAGGCCAGCTCTTTGTTAATTATTTTAACAGCAGATGGGATAAAAGTCAATCAAACGGCCGTAAAACCGCCGGGTTGCGGTGCCGTTCCGCTACTCAGTCCTGAGCATCCTTATCGTTCTCCTCCTTGGGGGCGGTCAGCTTCTTCAATTCCTCCTTCACCGTGGCCAACTTCTTCTGGGCACGTTTGGCGGTGGAGAGTTTTTTCGGCTCCTCCTTTGCGGTGGAGAGCTTTTTCTGTTCCTCCTTCGCGGTGGAAAGCTTTTTCTGTTCCTCCTTCGCGGTGGAGAGCTTTTTCTGTTCCTCCTTCGCGGTGGAGAGCTTTTTCTGCTCTTCCTTCGCGGTGGAGAGCTTTTTCTGCTCTTCCTTCGCGGTGGAGAGCTTTTTCTGCTCTTCCTTCGCGGTGGAGAGCTTTTTCTGCTCTTCCTTCGCGGTTGTCAGCTTCTTCTGCTCTTCCTTCGCAGTCGTCAACCGCTTCTGCCCCTCTTTTGCGGCGGCAGGTTTTTTCTCTTTCTCAACAGCCGGCTTCTCCTGACCACCCGCGGCGGCGGGCAGCTTTCCTTCTACTTTTGCAGTCTCCGCCTTGGCCGCAGCCGGTTCCCCTGCTTTCGCCCCGGACGCCGCTGCTTTCTTCGGTTTCTCCGCCGCCGTCGCAGGCGCTTCGGCCTTAGCCGCCCCTGCCGCAGGCTCCTGCGCTGCTTTGGACGCTGCGGTTTTACCGGCTTTTGCAGCCTTTGGCGCGGACTTTGCCGCCTTTCCGGCCGCCCCGGGTTTCTTCTCCCCTTCCGCCTTGGCAGCCGCTTTACCGTCCTTACCCGCAGCCGCTCCCGCTTCCGCCCTGGTTCCGGCCTTTTTCGCCTTGCCGGTCTCTGCCTTGCGCGCTTTCTTGGGCGCGGCCTCAGGCGTGCAGGTGAAGATGCTGACGCTCATGGGAGCCACATTGATCTCAATGGAATCCTCCAGGTCGTCCCACTCCAGCTTCCTGGACGTTTTCACCCGCGGATTGGGAGCGCCGCTTCCGCCGAACTCTGCGGCGTTGCTGCTCAGGATTTCCTTGTATTTACCCTCAAAGGGCACGCCCACGCGGAATTTCTCATGGGCCATATTGTCGAAATTGCAGACGAACAGCAGACTTTCCTCCGGCTTCTTCGTCTTGCGCACAAAGATGATCATACTCTCCTGCTGGTAACTGCAGTTGATCCACTGGAAGCCCTCCGGGTCGTAATCCATGGCGTACATAGCCGGATATTTGCGGTAAATCTCGTTGAGCGCCTTCATATAATCCTGCATTTGTTTGTGAGGTTCCGTCTCAAGCAGTTCCCAGTCCAGAGAGGCGTTCTCGTTCCACTCCCTCACCTGGGCGAAATCCTGGCCCATGAACAGCAGCTTTTTGCCGGGATGGCCCATCATAAACCCGTATGCGGCCCGCAGATTCTCCGCCTTCTGTTCCAGGTCTGCGCCCGGCATCTTTCCGATCATGGATCCCTTGCCGTGCACCACCTCGTCGTGGGAGAATACCAGAATAAAGTTCTCGCTGTAAGCGTACAGCATGGAGAACGTCAACTCACCGTAATTATTTTTGCGGAACAGAGGGTCGCAGCGCATGTAGTTGGTGAAGTCGTTCATCCAACCCATGTTCCACTTGAAGTCAAAGCCCAGTCCGCCCTTCTTCGGCTCCCCCGTGACCATGGGCCATGCGGTGGATTCCTCGGCGATCAGCACCGCGCCGTCCTTGCGGCCCTTGAAAACAGAGCTTAAATGCTTCAGGAACTCCACGGCCTCCAGGTTTTCATTGCCGCCGTAGATGTTCGGCACCCACTCGCCGTCGTTCTTGCCGTAGTCCAGATACAGCATGGAGGCCACCGCATCCATGCGGATGCCGTCGGCGTGATACTTGTCCGCCCAGAACAGGGCGTTGGCGATCAGGAAATTGGAAACGCCCGGCCTGCCGTAATTGTAAATCAGCGTGCCCCAGTGGGGATGCGCGCCCTGGCGCGGGTCCTTGTGCTCATACACGCAGGTCCCGTCAAAACAAGCCATACCGTGGGCATCCCGCGGGAAATGTGCCGGTACCCAGTCCAGAATCACGCCGATGCCCTGCCGGTGCATATAGTCCATGAAATACATGAAGTCGTCGGGAGTGCCGTAACGGCTGGTGGGCGCGTAATACCCCGTCACCTGATACCCCCAGGAGGCGTCCAGAGGATGCTCCATCACCGGCATCAGCTCCACATGGGTGTAACCCATCTCCTTCACGTAATCCGCCAGCGGACCTGCGATTTCCCGGTAATTGTAAAACTCCGAGCCGGTGATCTCCTTGCCCTCTGCGTCCAGTTCCAGCTCCTTGCGTTTCCAGGAACCCAGATGAACCTCGTAAATGGAAACCGGTCCGGTAAACAGCTCGTCCTTCGCCCGTTTCTCCATCCACTCCCGGTCCTGCCACTGATACCTGCCGATATCCCAGACTATGGAGGCCGTGTCGGGGCGCAGCTCCGCGTAATTGGCGTACGGGTCGGCCTTCAGCATGGGGAGTCCCGCCTTGGTCTTGATCTCATACTTGTAAATCTGCCCCGGCTTCAGGCCGGGAATAAACAGCTCGAAAATGCCGGAGTCCCCCAGGAGACGCATGGGATGGCGGCGCCCGTCCCAGAGATTAAAATCGCCCACCACGCTGACCCGCATGGCGCATGGCGCCCAGACTGAGAAATAAACGCCCTCCACGCCCTTGACGGTCATGGGGTGCGCGCCCATTTTCTCATAAATTCCATAGTGGAGGCCCGCGTTAAATTTCTTTACGTCCTCGTCCGTGTACTGCGGCGCATAGGAGTACGGATCATGAATCTCCTCGGTGGCGCCGTTGTCATAGGTCACAATCAGCGTATAGGCCACCATACTCTTGCGCGGGATCAGCGCCGCATAAAATCCGGCCTCGTCCGCCAGCTCCATCGGGTACTTGCGGCCCGTGCTGGTGATCTTCACCGTTATGGCCTGTGCGGTGGGAATCAGCGCCTGCACCAGCAGACCCGAATCCGTCAAATGGGGACCCAAAAGCCCGTGGGGATTGCTTCCTTCCGAATATACCAATTCCTCAATCCCAGCCCAATCCATCAAATCATATAAAGTTTGTTCCATAATTGGAGCCCCCTTTTCTTTTTTTATTCTCGCGATCCATCAAAATGCGTCCTGCCCTCAAAGGGTGTCCGCCCTGTCCTTTATATTCTGCTGAAAATTAATGATATCATGCTCGTACTCCTGGTCCATGTAGGAGGAGGTGATCATGAAATCCGCGCTGGCCTTGTTGTTGGCGATGGGAATGTCGTAGACCTGCGCGATGCGCAGCAGCGCCTTCACATCCGGGTCGTGGGGCTGCGCGGTCAGCGGATCGGAGAAAAAGATCACGAAATCGATCTTGCCCTCCACAATCTTGGCGCCGATCTGCTGGTCTCCGCCCAGAGGGCCGCTGTTGTAGCCCTTCACCGGAAGCCCGGTGCTGTCCGTGATCATTCTGGCCGTCGTCCCTGTGCCGCAGAGAAAATGCTTTGCCAGCACCTCCCTGTGCTCCTGACACCAGTCGATCAGCTCCCGTTTCTTCTGGTCATGGGCAATCAGCGCTATATTTTTCTGTTTTCCAATCGTCATCGTTAAATAGTCCATAGGTCCATCCTTTCTGTCTGCAGGTAGTCTACTCTGTCACCGTGTTGGCGATGCGGCCGATCCCCTCGATGCTGCACTCCACCACGTCCCCGGGCTTTAAGAATCTGGGCGGTTCAAAGCCCATTCCCACCCCTGCGGGCGTGCCGGTGGCAATCACCGTGCCCGGCTTTAAGGTCATACCCTTGGAAAGCTCGCTGACAATGTGGTCGATGCCGAAAATGAGCAGGTCCGTGTTGCTGTCCTGGCGCAGCTCACCGTTCACTCTGGACTGTACCTGTACCTTGGGCGGATAGGGAAGGCTGTTCACTGTGGCGATGCAGGGGCCCATGGGTAAAAATCCGTCCAGGCTCTTTCCGAAATACCACTGTTTGTGCCGTGTCTGAAGGGTTCTGGCGCTGACATCATTGATGATGGTGTAACCGAACAGGTAGTCCTTCACCTGTTCCGGCGCCACATTTTTCGCCTCCTTGCGGATAATGACCGCCAGCTCCGCCTCATAATCCAGGTCGGCGACGATGTCCCGATGGCTGGGAATCCCTTCCCCCGTGGCCACCGCCCGGTCCACCCGCTTGGAAAAATAGATCGCGTAAGGGCGCTCGCCGCCGAAGGCTTCCTTCTTGAAGCGGGCCGATTCCTCCGCGTGAGCCATGTAGTTGATCCCCAGGCAGATCACGTCCTGAACCGGATTGGGAATAGGGGCCAGAATCTTCACCTCGCTCCAGGGCGCGGCCCCCTCGATCCGGCTATTCTCCAGACCGGAGGCGTGCTCTAAAAGCTGCAGTTCCGAATCGCTGATATGCTCGATCACCTCCTGCATGGTGGTGTAATCCATACCGAGGGACTGCAACGGATAGATCCACTTCTCATCCTGGCTCACCACGCCCAGCTTCACCTTACGTTCAATTTCATATGTTACCAGTCTCATGATGTCCTCCTGCTTTTTGTCCGGCTTCGTCCGCTTCCGGCCTGCCGCCACTTCCAATAATGATTTTTTGTATTTTCTACTCTATCACATTTTTCCGAATTTTTCTATGTTTTTGGTCCTCTTTCTTGAAACAATACAGCTTTCGCTTGTGTGAGAAGTATTGTAGTGGGAACAGTTGAATTTATCAGACAGATCGGTCTGGAGACGAATCGCGAAATGCGCTTCGGTGTGAACGCCCGTTTTTTTCCCGGCGGAACCGCGGCCCCGCCGGAGTATAAAACGGCAAACGGAAAACTCATCTGTTACTTTGGTTTTACCCTTTATTCCACGCTTTCGCGGAACATTTTAAAGGACTGGATCACCAGCGTTGGGGCAAATGCGGCAAAGCCGATGGTCAGAAGCTGGTAAAGTCCCAGGTCGGCGGCCGCAAACATGACCTGCAGACCCGGCACAAACAGTACGGCGGCCAGCAGGACCACGCCCAGCTCAAAGGCCATCAGGCTATACAGATTGCTGCCAAAGCCCAGGTGCAGGATCGAATGGCGGCTGCGGCAGTTGAAGCCGTGGAACAGCCGGGCAAGGGTCAGGGTGGAGAACGCCATGGTGCTGGCCTGGGCCGCGCCGCCGGTGGAGAGCCCCGTGCGGTAGGACCACATGGTGGCAAGGGCGATGAGGCCGCCCTGCAGCAGAATATCCCGCACAAAGGTGCGCGTCAGAATACCCTCCCTGGGATTTCTGGGCGGTTCCTTTAACAGCCCTTCCTCCGGCGGCTCCATGCCGATGGCGATGGCGGGCAGGGAGTCCGTCAGCAGGTTGATAAACAGCAGGTGCACCGGCGCAAAGGGCATGGGCAGGGCGCTGAGGGAGGTGTAGAGCACGCAGAGGATTCCGGCCATATTTCCGGACAACAGGAACTGGATGGCGTTCTTGATGTTGCGGTACACGTTGCGTCCGTTGGCCACCGCCTTGATGATGGTGGCGAAATTGTCGTCCGCCAGTATCATGGAGGCCGCGTCCTTGGACACCTCGGTGCCGGTGATGCCCATGGCCACGCCGATGTCCGCCTTTTTTAAGGCCGGAGCGTCGTTGACCCCGTCTCCGGTCATGGCCACAATGGAGCCGCGCTTCTGCCAGGCATCCACGATGCGGATTTTATGCTCCGGGGAAACCCGTGCGTACACGGAAATGGAATCCAGGCGGCGGGACAGCTCCCCGTCGTCCATGGCGTTTAACTCCGCTCCGGTGAGCGCCTGGGTCTTTTCGTCCATAATCCCGATACGCCGGGCAATGGCCATGGCCGTCACCTTGTGGTCCCCGGTGATCATCACGGTGCGGATTCCGGCCCGGCGGGCATTCTGCACCGCGGCCCGGGACTCGCTGCGGGGCGGGTCCATCATCGCAACCATGCCTAAGAAAATCAGATTTTCCTCCGCCCGCGCCTTCTCCCCCGGAATCTCCTCTGCGGGCTTGCAGGCAAAGGCCAGGACCCGCAGGCCCTGGGACGACCAATTCATATTCTGGTCCGCGATCCGCCGCCGGTCCTGGGCGGTCAGCGTGCGGGAAGCCAGAGCGGCGCTCTCCCCGCCGGAACCGGGTCTGACGGCAGATTTGGCGCTTCCCGGGTTGGCGATGCGGTCGCAGCGGTCCAGCAGCACATCCAGCGCGCCCTTCACGAAAATGATCTGGCCGTCCTCCACCTGGTTTTTGGTAGACATCAGCTTGCGGCGCGGGTCAAAGGGCAGCTCCCCCAGCCTGGGGCAGCGGGCGCGCACCAGTTCCGGCGTCATCCCCGCCTGAGCCGCCATATGTAACAGCGCCAGCTCCATAGGTTCCCCCACATCCCTCGCCGTCTGGCCTTCGGGGTCCGCCGAGGCGTCGTTGTTTAACACCGCGCCGTAAAGCAGCAGGCGCACGTCGGGGCGGAAGGCATTTTCCCGCATCCAATCCATATCCCGCTCCCGGTGATTCAAACAGGCGTATTCCACCTCCATGCGGTTCTGGGTCAGGGTTCCCGTCTTATCGGAGCAGATCACGGACACGCAGCCCAGGCTCTCCACCGCCTTTAAATCCTTGATAATGGCGTGCTCCCGGGCCATTTTCTGAGTGCCCATAGCCTGAACAATGGTGACGATGGAGCTGAGAGCCTCCGGGATGGCGGCCACCGCCAGAGCCACCGCGAACATCAGGGCGTCCAATACCTGGGCCTTCCGGTAAAGGCTCAGGGCGAATACCACTGCGGAGATGGCGATAATCGCGGCCGCCAACCGTCCGCTGAACCGGTCCAGGCTGATCTGCAAGGGGGTCTTGTGCTCCTCGGTGCCGTTCATCATGGAAGCAATTTTGCCGATCTCCGTGTCCATCCCTGTGGCCGTGACCACCGCCACGCCGCGCCCGCCCGTGACCAGGGAGCCGGAAAATACCATGTTCACTCGGTCCGCCAGCGGCACGTCGTCCGCCGGACCGCTCTTATCCACAGCCCCCCGTCCGTTCCGGCGCGTTTTCCCCAAAACCGTGTCCTGTTTATCCACGTTCAGTGACTCCCCGGTCAGGGAACTCTCGTTGACCTGTAGACCGTACACCTCGATCAGACGGGCATCCGCGGCCACCAGATCACCGGCCTCCAGAAGCAGAATATCCCCTGGCACCACCTGGGAGGAAGGTATGTCGAGCTGCCTTCCGTCCCGCCGCACCCGGGCCTCGGGGGAGGACAGGGATTTTAAGCTGTCCAGGGACTTTTCCGCCTTCTGGTGCTGCACGGTTCCCAGCACCGCGTTCAGCAGCAGCACGGCAAAGATCACGCCCGCGCTGCCCGGATCCCCCGTCACCATGGAGATTCCCGCGGCCACGATCAGGATGATGACCAGCAGATCCTTAAACTGTTCCAGAAATACCTGCCACCACTGTTTGCGCCCGGCTTCCTCAATCACATTTTCCCCATATTGCTTCAGCCGCTCCTTCGCCTCGCGGCTGCCTAATCCCTGTCCGCCGGTTGTAAGCTGCGACATTGTTTCCTGTTTTGACAGCCTGAACCAATCCGCCATGTCGGTCTCCCCTTTTCTCTTATTCTCGCGGAAACGATGAGTCCAGGTCACATTTCCCTGACTCCGGCCTCTGCCCGCGGGGCCAAATACTCTGCCAAACGCCGCCGTCCGCCTGATTTCCGGCTTCTCCCGGCGCAAAAATGCCCCCGGACATACTCACCGTATGGCCGGGGGCACTCGTTTGGATGCACCGGTCCGCTGGCGCCGCCAGCGGACCGGTGTTCCGAGTACCCACTCTAGTTTATGTGGGGTGGGGATTCATTATGACAGAGGGAGGGACGGGGACCCGGGTTGGCCGCAGTGCAGGCTTTGTTCCCGGCGCTCCCGCCTCCCATCTCACCCCTTAGACGCCATCAGCTCCGACAGCTGCTCCAGGACGTTGGTTCCGCCGTTTAAGGTAATGCCGCCCACCTTATCGCAAATCCTCTCCAGATACTCCATCTCCTTCAGCTTGAACAGGGTGCGGTTCTCATCCATCAGCCGTGCGGTATTCAACAGGCTCCTGGTGGACGCCACCTCCTCCCGGCGCATGATCACGTTGGCCTGGGCCTTCTTCTCAGCCACCAGCACCGTGTTCATGATCTCCCGAATCTCGCCAGGCAGAATAATATCCTTGATACCCGCGCCCGTCACCTCCACGCAGAACTCCTCCTGGCGCTCCCGCAGCTTTTGCAGCACGTACTGGCCGATCTCCTCCTTCTGCGCCAGCAGCTCATCCAGCCGGAACCGGCCCACATACTCCCTGAGCACCAGCTGGGCGCAGGTGTAGAGCTGGCCCGAGGCCCCGTCCACCATCTTCACCAGCCGCTCCGGGTCCGTGATGCGGTAGCTGCACACCACATTCAGCCGCACCCCCACCTTATCGGCGGTCAGGATCTCCTGGCCGGTGATATCCAGCTGCTGGATCTTCATATTAAAGATCTTGCCGGTCACCTCACGTCCATAGTTCCAGAAATAATAGCTGCCCGTCTCCAGACGCCGCTCCAGGCGGTTGTCAAAAGACAGAAGTCCCACCTCGCCGTCCTTCACCACAATCTTCTTATAATATTTCATGGGCATCAGATCGATGTACATCCGCGGCAGAACCTTCTCCATACAGGGCTCCGTCATATCCACCATCTGGAAGGTATTTTTCTCAAACACGTTCCAGAACAGCGCCTCCGGCCCGGTGAGGACCTCCTTAAACGCCTGATTCACAAACCGGATCGCCAGGCAGGTATCCGGCACCTCTGCCTTCACCACCCGCGCGGCAAACTCCCGGTCTCCCATCAGAATCTCCTCCGGGATTCCACAGGTCTTGACCTGCCCCGTCATGGGCACCACCTGGACCTCATACCCCAGCTCCTTCATAAACCGATACTTACCGGCCGTCAGCAACCGCACAAACCGGCCGTTCTTCATCAAATATCCGCACTCCTGCTCCTTGATTAAATACTTCATTTCCATTTCCCCTTTATTCCTAAAACCCCGCAGCGGCAGATTCCCATCTCACCGGCGCGCCCGGCGTTTCCCACCGTCCCGCGCCTTGCCGCTGCGATCCATTTTCTGTTTACAATTCACAACCGTTTCTATCAATATGTTGGAAAATATCCCTGCCCCGCCCCATCCGTGGGCCGGGGGGCCGGCACTTCAGACTCCGTGTCCCGGTGGAGGAGGGGTAATTGAGAGGGCAGTTCCGGCGGTTTCATTGACCGGCGAGCCCGTCCAGGGCCCCAGGCAGTTTCCCACCCGCAAGCTCCATCCAGGCCGCGGACGATTTCCCGCCCGGCACTCCTATCCTCACAATTTCCCCACCCATTCCACCTCGATTCGGCAGCCGGTATCCGTACCGGCGCTGGCCATCCCGCGGACTGCTCTCCCCGGGTCCCCGCAGAGCAAACGCTCTGCGGCTGCCGGGTCTAAGACAGCGCGACGGGCGTATAAAGGAA
>OBXQ01000220.1_pt1 | contig 42382 bp, 35 predicted proteins | sample 1476641 | NCBI WGS metagenome assembly OBXQ01 (sample SAMEA2580174, study PRJEB22360) | human gut metagenome | biome: human gut; feature: human-associated habitat; material: faeces | place: Denmark | collected 2008/2010
AAATTATTAAAATGAGACAACAGATTTATTATCAATAATAAATGAAGATATAATTTCTTATTATTTAAATAAAATAATTGATTCGTTAAGTTGATTTATAAATAAAAAGAGTCTCGATGTTTTATATCGAGACTCTTTAATTTAAAAGTTACGACTTTTACTTAATTAAATAAACTGTTATTGGTATTGCTTGTATAGTCGTTGTTGTAATTAGCGTATTACTATTTTGATATCTAATATTAACACCTAATTGTGGTGTGGCTAATTTCCAAATCCCTTTTACAGTAACTGTACTACTTATTGGTTGAGGATCGGCTGTAAGCCATTGGCGAGAATAAACACTCACTTCAACCTGGTTACCCTTATTATCAATTTGGTCAGCTTCAATACCCTGATATAAATTTAAATCAGGATTAACAATACTTAGCGTTAATTGTTGTTTTTGTTTTTTTACCATTACCATAGTGGGGGAATCACTTGATAATAATAAAGCTTGAGATGAATTGACTTCGGTGGCATTAAAAAAAGCATATCCCTCTTCTTGCGTGATTTTATCTTTTACTGCATGAAGTTGATTATTATGCTGCAATACGGTGTATTCAGGCGCTTTATTATCTTGTGCTTCTATGGCTATTGCATATTCATAATTTGCATTTTTAGGGGCTTTACCGTGAGAGATAACGGCTGTTGCAAACAATTGTTCTGTTTGCTGTGAATTTCTGTCATCAACAGAGTATTGTTTTTGATAACTAAATTCTACCGTTTGCCCTTTAGCTAATTTATACAAGTTACCCGCCGGATCAATTAATGTATCGGCATTATTTAAGGTTAATTGAGTACCGAGTTGGTTCACTTTTTTACCATTAATTATAATTGATTGTAACTTAGGAACAGCAAACTGGAACAGTGTCGTTTCTGTTGTATGTTGTTTATCGTTATTTTCAATACCAGAGCCTAATGCGATCACTCTATTATCAAATAAGAAATAGGATTTATTCGCTCTTAGACTTTGTTGTTGATATTTACTGTGACCATGTAATTTCATGGCAAACATACTGTTATTATTTAGTGTATTGGCACCAGAATAACGTTGTGTTGAAAGCAACATTTCTTCTATGCCTGCACTTGGCAATTGGCTTAGTTTTGCTTCTAGTTCATCATAAGGAAGGTGGATCGTAGTCGTTCCTGGATATCGATTCCAATCCCAACCTGCATGACTAAAACCAGATTTAGTTAAATCCGCAGGAATAATTTCAAGTTGCCCATATTGCAAGTAACGACCATAACGGTTGTTATTCTCATAACTTTCATTACCCACTAAATAACGACTAAAACCACGAGCGATAGCAAGCCAGCTTTGCTGTGGCGCTGTTATTGATGCTCTACGCTGGATTGCCATTGAAGCATAATTCATTGCCCATGCACCTACCGGTTCATTTTCTGCTTTAATACCTTCAAAGCTATCTTTGTTTGCTAATTTTGCATAAGCGGCTGCTAATGTAGTATCTAGCTCTTGTTTACCATCGGGCGTACCTGCAAGAGCCATCCATTTGAAGGGATCAATACTTATTTTATGTAACCCCGTAGGATGTCTGCCACTTAATACCAGAGGAATTTGTGTTTCTTTGGTATAGATACGCATTTTTAACAATACATCTTTTAAGCGTGCATGTGCTGGTGATGAAAGACGAAAAGGGGAATGACTTAAGGCATAAACACTAGGCGCTAAGCCACCAAATGCATCTTTGGCATAAGCTGGATAATGTTGTGAATGGTGAAAAATAGAGCCATCAGATTTAAAGCCACCAGCGACACCTTTAGAACTAAGAATGGTTTTGTTTAGCCAACTTTGCAATTGTGCTAAGGCTTGTTGGCGCTGTTGATAATCTGGCAACATCAATAAACTTTTTATCATCCACTGTAATTGGGTATTGAGAATATCGACATTTGCATCAACGATTTCATTATCTTTTTCAAATATGCGCCCTGTTGCGTTATACCACATCATGGCTTGTTGTGTCGGTGCTAACAGATTATGTTTTGCTAGAATATGGCGACCAATAAACCATGCATCAAAAAGCTCTCTTGTTTGATAACCTACGTGAGTAATAATTTGGTAACCACTCCCCCGTGTGAAACCTTGTTCAAGAACGTAACGAGTGCCTAATAAATAGAGCGTTTCTAATTTTTTTCTATCGATTGCTGATAAGGAGTGACTACGCAAGTAAATCGCTGTTTGAAGAAGCGTTTTGCCTACATCTCTTAGCATGTTGGCATCAAGTAATGCTTTTTGGGTTGCTTCACTAAAGACCCCCTCGACTTTGATAAAATTCTGGCGATTAGGATGATCAAGGGCTTTTGCGGTTATTGAGCCATCAGCATGTTGTTCTAAGGCTAATTTTTTCCATAATGCTAAATTTTTGTCGATCATTTCAGCGGTGATTTTTTTATCACGACTGACACCTTGATAGTATTCAAAACGTTGATAAATAGATGCCACTTCAGGCTGATCATCGCGAAACTCAGTCGCAAAATTTAATGTAGGATAATGCGCTGTGAACATTTGATCGTACATCAATAATGCACTCCAATTTTTACTCACCATTGTATTTACTGCATTATTAACATATGGAATTTGATAGTCAGGAATAGGCCAACGATTATCTAAAGGTACGCTCATAATTATTTGATCAAAAAAAAGCGTACCTGCTTGATCTGGTGCAGTAATGACTAATTTATCTAATTTGCCTGTTGCTGAGCCTTTCATATCACGAAAAGGAACTGCAATACCTCGCCAACCCGTGAAATTCAGTTCCGTTTTAAAACTTAATGCTACTTGATTATTTTGTTTAAATTGTAATGTAAGGGGCGTTGACTGTGGTTTTTCATTGTAAATCCACATCATAAAAGTGAGTGGTGTTGCTGTATTTTTATCATCTTGATAATTAACTTCATTATTAAGTGTTAATGTTGATTGGGGTTGATACTGCCATTTGAGTGACTGTACGCCATCTTTAGCATGCTCTTTACTTAGTGATAGCTGATGGTCATTTGAGGTGCTCAAGGTATTTGGCATTTCATCTTCAAAAAGATAAAGATCGCCAAAAGGTTCATGAGAAAGAGAAGGTAATGCTTGTGCGGGTAAGGATAAGCAGAAACTTAGTGTAATCGCATAAGCTAAAGAATTTTTTATTAGCATAATCAGATTTCCTGCAAAATAAAAAAGGAACGCGAATGCGCTCCTTTAAAGGTTTAATCAAGAGAGAGGAGAAAGTTTAATTTCTTGTGGAATGCCAAAGTAACTGGTGAAAATAAGTTCGGTATTATCCCCAGAAACGTTATATGTTACCTCACTGTCTTGAGCTGTGGGTTGCCATTTCCCTTTCACTGTCACATTAATGGTGACGGGGGTTGCCGCTTTTTGGCGAGTCATATTTAAATCAGGTGTTACAGCACTCACCGTCAGTATATTTCCTTCCTGATGTGTCATAACAATGGACGGCTTATCGACTTTTTTGATCCATTTATCGTCAATGACTGCTGGTTGATAAAATGCATAACCTGTTATTTGACTGAGTTTATCGTAAATAATATGTACATCTTTATCTTTACGAATAACTTGGTATAACCCATTGTTAGCACGGAATTTCTCGGCTAATTGCGCCATTTTTTCCGGTGTTGCATCTAAGAAAACCATGTACTCATAACTATGATCTTTGGGTTGAATACCGTGGTCGATCCATGCGGAGCTAAAATTTCCTTGCGTGGGTTGACGATTTTTATTTTCAGCCGAAGTCTGGTGTTGGCGGCTGACATTCACTTTTTCTGCTTGAGTAATTAAATAACCGTTACCATTACTATCGATTATCCAATCTCCTTGTTTTAGCGTAGTTTGATAAGGAAAACCTTCTATTTTTTGGCCATTAATCCAAATAGTGTTTAACTCAGGCGTAATAGCATGTTGGAATAACGTTGTTTCCACAGGGTGATCTTTATCGCTGCTATTAATATTGCTACCGACAAAAATTAAATGGTTATCCGCCGCTAAGACGGTTTTTTTAGCGGTAAAGTTAGCATCAAAACGCGCAAGATTAGCGGGATAAAGAAGATCAAACGCCATCATGCCATATTTTCCTTCAAGGGCTGATGTGCCGCTAAATCCTCGCTCACCTCGTTGCATTAAGGTGTGTGGGTTAGGGCTATCAAGTTCTTTAAGCGGAAGATGAATGGTTGTGGCGCCAGGCATTCTATTCCAATCCCAGCCTTCTTGCTGATAGCCTTGTGAAAGTTGAGAGCCATTGCGAACGATTTGAGCAACACCATGACTTTGATAACGGCCATAACGGTTATCTTTATTGTAAATTTCAGATGACCATACATTGGTATTATAGGCTTTTAATGTCACCATTTTGTCTTGCCAACGGTGAATACCAAAGGCACCACCGTTAAAGGCATAGAACCCTTGAGGAAGGGACGCTGGCGTTATCTCTTCACCAAAAATAGTGGGAGATTCATTTCGCGATTTACCACTAATTGCTAAATAAATAGATGCTAACTGTTTATCTGGCGCTGGTTGGGCAGACATCGCGAGCCAATAGTAACCTTGTGCTATAGATTGTAGGGAAGGTGAGTTAAAGGGGTGCCTTCCCGCTAAAGGTAAGCCAACTTCAGGATTACTATAGATCCATGCTGAAATCATTGCCTTTTTTAGGTTATTCCAGCCACTTTCACCTACAGAAAAAGGTGTTTCTCGTAATAAATAAATCAGCTGTGAGGCATTTTTAAATGCTGGGAAAGAGTAGCCGGGATAATTACCTTCATGTCGCCATGCCGTACCATCAGGACGCAAACCGTCTTTACTCCCCGGTGGTACTTGAGTTAAGGCACCAGTGATATAATGACTAAAAGAATTGACTAAGTTAATACGTTTTTGATCATCGGGTTCAAGTAATAATAGCGCTAAATGTTGACGAGATAAGGTATTAAAATAGTCTAAATCAGAGCTATTTGCGCCAACTTTCATATCAAAACTACTTTTAAATTCTCGTGAATACCAAAGTAGAGAATCATAGACTTCTGTCTGTAGATTAGCTTCTTTTAGTGCATCAGCCATTAATAATGTAGAGATATACCACCAACGTGAACTATATCCCCAGTGGTGAGTGGTTACTAGGGCACTACCTTTGACAAATCCTTGATCTAATAGATGCTTGGTCATCAAGAGGTACATCTGTTTTAGCTGTTCTTTTTGTGTTGGATCTTTTTCGAGCACATAAGCACGGCTAATATTAAACATTAATGTGGTGTAGTTACCAAGAATGACGTAATTATCAAAAAGTTGCTTGTCTTGAGAATTAAGCTGTTCTGGCTGATAGATGATAGTTTGTTTATCGGTGATAAGATGTCGACCTTGCATTCCGCCATCCGAAAGAGGGCGAATATTCAGTGCTTCAAAATCCGTTTTTAGCTTGCTGATATTCTCTTCTAAAGCAAGATTCGTCTCTTTTTCACCACCAACAAATTCATTGATAAGACGTTGGCGAATAAGATCTATCGCAGCTAAATTTTCTGGTGTTACAGGTAATTGAGGTTGTACGGTGTAAAATTCAATTTCCGGCTCTGATAATCGTGTTTTTATTTGATAATCAGACCATTGGTAACGGGCGTCATCAATAGAAAACATAATACGGTCGATATAGATTTCACCCTGACTGATATTAGAAGGGGTTTTAAAACGAATGCTGTCGACATTCGCACCTAAAGAGCGACCAATACTATCTTGAGTACCATCGGATGATGTATTTGTTGCATTTAAAGTCATCTCACGATTTTCAAGATCGTTATTTAAAGAGATACCAATAGCACGCCAGCCAGTGAAATTTAGTTTTACTTTAAAACCAGCTTGGGCTTCGCTGGTGGCATTGAGCTTTTCCCCTAAATCAACAGTGAGATAACCATCAATAGGTTTTTCGTTGTAAAGCCAAAATGATAAAACAGGTGTAGAAGCGCGTCCCCATGCTTTAGAGGCTTCTTTATCTGTGGGAACTATAAGCTTTTTATGTAAAGTAAAACTACTGCCACCTTTCCATTGCCATAAAAGGGATTGGTTTCCCATAATGCTACGTTTATCAGATAAAGTTAGTGTTGAATTTTTATCTGATGAAAAATCAGCTAATGGATCACTTTGTGCAAAATGATAGATTTCTGATTGCATAAGATGATTGGGATCAAATGCAGGATTGCTGGTGGCAGCAATAACATGATAGGGGGTTGATAATAACCCCAATGTCATTGCAAGCGCAGTAAAACGAAATATCGGCATTATATTTTCTCCTTAGAAACGCTGGCTAACAGTAAAGCCGATACGCCCTTCATTGAATTTGTCATAACGCTGATATCCCATTGTTGTACCTAAATTTAACGATTGGGTAATATCAAGGTTTGCACCTAATTCAGCACTAATGATGTCACCACCAACGGTATTTCCTTTAATATCGAAGGTGCTTCCTCCAGTATTAAAATAGGTAAGGCTGTGGCGTTGATTAATATCGTTATTACCTGCAATATCTTTGATATAACGAAGGTTAAGAGAAGGGGTTAATTTGCCATAAGAGGTTTGGTAGTCATTCCATAAAGCAACAGAGCCACCTAATTGATTAACTGCGTAGCGTTGGCCATAAGTACGCATAGATAATGTAGAGCCTGTTTCTTCCCAAGAATCAATATTGAGCCATTGATATTGGTAAGTTAGCATCGGTTTAATATGGATAAAATCAAAATCCAAATAGGTGCCAGCGTTAATCTGATAGCCTAATTGCACACCAGAGTAGTCACCTTTTGCTTTGGTATTTCCTTGCCATCCCGTATTACCACCGATATCCCTCTCACTATCGACAGTGTAATAACCAATATTTAAATTACCGTTTAAGAATAATGTATCACTATACCAACCGGCATAAGGCATAAATTCAAAATGGCTAATTTCTTTGCTTGCATTACGTTGTTTAGCATCGGCTTTAGCGTAGTTATATGCTAAAGAAACGCCAATTAGCGCATCTTGATTTATTTCATAATCAGTACCGATTTGAATACCAGTGCGATAAGTATTGTAGCCGTTAATTTCACCTTGTTGACTTTGCGTACCATAACCGTACAGAATATTTGCCCAGCTATTCCAACCTATTTCTCTTTCTTCAATGGGGAGCTGATTATCATAGCGTAAGTAGCGATGAGCAATATTGTTGCGCATATCTTCAACCATGATTAATCCTGCTTGAATATCACTACCGTCAGCAATGGGCGCCAGATCATTTGATAGTGCAGCAATATTATTATCATTATTACCAGCGGCGACTAATAAACTTAATGCTTCATCTGAAATCTGGCTACGTGTATTATTAAATTCATTTAATACTGTTGGAATAATAAATTTAGCTGCTGCTAATCCATTCTCTGTGACATTGCCACGTTCAGCAGCGCTAATAAAATTATCCCCCCCTTCGTAGCTAATACCATAACGCGCAATTAATTGATTACCACTGACACCACCGCTAATATTTGGTGGTGTCGTTTCTAACCATGAATCTGTTTTTTCTAATAAAGGTGAAATATCTGGCGCTATGGCATTTGCATCAGTCACTGTAATGCCCGCTTCATCTTTAATTGCCGAGTCTGAAGCAATTAATACAATATCTTTATTAATGATGTTATCAACACTGGTGCCTTTAAAATCAAGTTTTGCTTGGCTACCTTTTTTAAAGGTGACATCGCCGGTAACATGTAAGATAGTTTCATCAGTATTGGTATTATCATCAAGGCGGAAAATAAGCTGGCTATTTTCCTTATTCATGAAGTTACCTTCCCATTGAATGGTTTTATCTTTACCTTGGATAGTTAAATTGCCATGGTTTTCAATTAAAGGAACACCGGTAATTTTATAGCCGTCAAATAATGCATTTTGTGCTCCTCCCTGATAAGCAAAATTGATTTTGGTATCCACATGATTATTCCCTAAAATATCGCCGTGGATCTCGCCATTAACATCACTTCTAAAGCCTGTTTTTAAAGTGCTAAAATCAATCGCTGCGGTTTTTCCTCTGATAATAGCGCCATCTCGAATATAAACACCTGTTCCTCGTTTAGGAAAGTTACCTTCAACTAATATTGCTGTACCATTTTCACTAGTAACGTTAGCGCCATTTAAATTAATATTACTACTAAAAGTAGCTCCCTGATTTATTTTAATTGCATTTGCTCCGTTACCAGTAACAGTAATGTTTTTTGTAATTGCTTGAGCTTTATATTCTGTTGATGAGCCATTAAATACTACACCGTCACCTTGTGATACATTAACATCTTTATTTATTTGCGCTGTATCGCCATTATTAATGTTTACGGTTTCACAAATGGTTAAAGTACTATCGCAATCAGCCGCTACGGCTGAGCCATATATAGCTGAAAGGACAGCAGCACTTAAAAATAACAAATTTTTATTTTTCATGAGATATAACCTTATGACTATTATATGGTTTTAATTATTAGAAAGTTGCTCTTACCGATACTTTAAAATAATCTTGAGTTGACTTGCTGCCGTTATTTTTATTCTCAACACGCTCATTATAATATTCTGTCATAACACGCCATTGAGGAGATATTTGGTAAGCCATTTGTAAGGTATAACGAGTCATATCTTTATCGATATATTCACCTTTATTTGTTCTGTCTTCTATTTTTCCAAAAATAGACTTACGCATTGAGGGCGAAATAATAACACCGATAGGTGTCGTCCAGTTTACATACATACGTAATTGCTGGTTGTGATTTGTTTCTTTTGTATCATACTCTTCATGTCTTATTGCTTGTTTTCCACCATCAAAATAAGCCACTGTTGTATTTAGATTCGGGGTGATAAAGTAGCGAATACCGGGTTCAATTTCCCAACCTAAATAATCCGTATTAGTGACGCCATTACTTCGTTTGTCCTCTTTTTTTTGTAATCCAAACAAAACACTACCGGTTAAAACCCAGTCTTTATTAATAGGAAATTGATAATTTGTTTTTGATTCATAAAAGTCGATAGTTAAACGGCTACCATTATCATAGTTAGTTAAATCTTGACGTATTTTTAATCCTGGTTGTATCCAACCATTATTTAATTTAAAACGATAACTACCTTGTAAATCATAACGCTGATAACGATTTTTATTGTCATGTTCACGCTGACGAAAACCGACGTCAAAATACCAGTTCGATTTGTCTGGGTTAATGTTAAAATCAACACGATAACCAGAATAGTTATTCGATGTATCATAATCAGCAGATTCCCACGAGAACATCGCATTAACTGTTGCTGCGTGAGAATGAAAAGAAGTTAAAGCTAAGCCAAAAAGAGGTAAGAAAAGCACAATACGAAGTTTGTTCATGGTCTATATCCAATTCTTTATTCGCTTTTATTTATATCTATTTTTAGATGTAGGACGTCTTCCTTTTATTTTATTAAAAGGATTTTTATATTAGCGAATTAGGTTTATATATAGCGCCATAAGGTTATGGCGCAGATGTTTTTATTATTTTTCTTCACATATTGATATTTTTTTATTTAATTTATTCGTTGTCGCTGTAATAAACTCAGTCGCTCTCCAAGAATCTCCTGTTTTTTCTAACCAAGGGGTTAATTCTTCTTTAATTAATTTATCAATTAAAGGCATATTATCTTTGGCAATATTTTTCATTTGATATGGATCGTTCACATTGTCATATAAAGTATATTTTAATGGTTGTCCATCTTGCCTATCTATCACTAAAGTATGAGTTTTGGTTCTTACACCTCGTTTACCGAATGAAGGTTCACCATAAGGAATAAAAAGATAAAGCTGAGAGTTTGCTGTGTCTCCTTTGCCTGTGATGACTCTATCTGCAAGATCTGTGCCTTCTACTGAATCAGGGATCCATTCTGATAAACCAAGTAACCCTAAAATAGTTGGGTAAATATCAGGTGCTGACATTAATGCATCATCAAAACCTGGTTTGATTTTACCCGGTAAGCGAAACATCATAGGGACACGCATCGATTCTTCATACGGATTATTTTTTGTTGCTTGTCCATTTGATCCTAAGCAACTGCCATGATCAGAGAAGAAAACGACGAGAGTATTATCTGCAAGGCCCTGTTTTTCTAATTCATCGACAATGCGACCAAATTGCTCATCAACACCGTTGACCATTGCCATATATTCTTTGAAATATTGAGGCCCATAACCTTCTTGATATTCACTGTCCCACTGTACATTAGGACGTGTATTTAACTCTTTTGATGTTTTACCTTGATAAGCATCGAGGTATTTTTTCGGTACTTGATCATAAGGAGAGTGAGGTGGGTTCATTGAAACCACTAATGCAAATGGTTTTGAATTATCTCTAAATTGATTATTTTCATTTTTGAGGAACTTGATTGCCATATCGGCTTCATGTTCAGGCCCCCATTGATCGATATAAATCGGTTTATCACGAGGTGTATCGTTTGCCCAATACATCGGTTTCAAGTGTAAGTCATAAGTACCATAAGAGTACCAAAAATCAAAACCATGACGCCTATCTGGAGCAGCCCATTCATTCCAATAACGACCTTCCATTGGATTATTGTAACTTTCAATAAAAGGCTCATAGGGAGCATCAAGGTGCCATTTGCCAATATACCCAGTGCTATAATCTAAGGATTTAAGTACGTCAGACCAGCATTTTGCGTAAGGAGACAAGTCAATACCTACTTTTCCACCGTAATCATGGGCATTACCTGTGATACCATTACGCACAGGGTACTGACCTGTCATAAACATGCCTCGAAAAGGGGAGCATAGAGGGTAATTTGATGCCATTTGTGTCATTACTTTGGCTTGTTTGGCAAATTTATTAAGATTTGGTGTAATCGATGGATCTTCCCCCATAAACTGTAGAGCATGGGCTCGCATTTCATCAGGAAAAACAATTAATAAGTTAGGTGCATTTTCTGGTCGAGTGCGTTTGCTTGCTGTAAAGTCACCTGAAGTAGCAAGAGCAGGTGTAGAAACAGAGATTGCAGCCCCACTGGCGGCAAGACCTTTGATAAAAGTTCTACGGGAAACAGTCATTGCTTCCTCCTATTTTACGTTTGCTTTCGAATTGGTGGTATTTATCTTATTTATACTTTTATGTAAGATCAAAAAGTAAGTTAACGAAAGATCTAGAATTGAAGGAGAGATCACAGAATGGTGTCAAATTGTAAGCAATTTGATAGAGAAAAGTCGGGTTCAAATATTGTTAATAATTATGAGTTAATTTATAAAATATTAGTAACCGATTGATTTTTAATTAGTTTTATATATAAATTGATTTTTGTTATAAATAATACTCATTATCACTGTTCGATATCGTAACTCATTGAAGAATACATATGCGTACTTTTTCTTTCATTTGTTTTCATTATCCACTAATTACCCACCATGCTTTTCCTTGAAATTGAAAATTTTCAACAATATTCATACCTAATTTTTGATGTGCTTTTAGCGAGCGGATGTTTTCACTATTAATAAATGCAATCGGGCGACCACCTTGTAACGCACCAATATATTGGTAAAGCTCGGTTAATAGCGATTTTCCGCGGTATGATTTATCAATACATACAGGACCGTAAAACCAATTATGGTATGTAAGGCTAGGAAAACGTCGATTAATTTCTTGAGCAATAGGTGGAAGAGAAAAAGAACTGACCGGAAAGCTGAAAACAACCGCTATAATCTGTTCTTGGTCAGTTGCGACTATGGCATTGGTACTACTTTGGTACATAGCTTCAACTTTATCGTGTGGATAATCACCATATAATCCACCTTGCTGTGACTGTGAGTTTTCTTGTAGTAATGAAGTCACTGCTTTGATATCAGCGAAGGTCATTTTTCGTAATGGATAACTCATGTTGTGTCTCTTTTAGTCATGGAGAATTATGTCATTATAGGAAAAATGTCACTATCACAAAAGGGAATAAAAACAGAAGATAAGCTTATCTTTTTAATAAGTGTTATGCATTTATTTTATTTAGAAAAATATTGTTAAGCAGCAATAAGGATACTACTGCTTAAATAATAAAAAACTTTCTTATTAAGAGGTGAGGTTAATTAATAAGATCACCAGCCATAAGCTAATCCGCCACCAAAAATAAGCTCTTGTTCACTATTAATTGATGAGTTAAATCGAAATGCTATATCGTTATTTGGCTGATATTGGATACCTCCAGCAAGTGCTATGCCAGTACGATAATTACTAATACCGAGGCCACCACTAAAAGTATGATGAGTAAGATAAGGAATATTGGTCATGGCAATTGAGGAAGCAATACCTGCATAGACTTTTTTTTCTAATGAAATAACTTTTTTATCCAGTGCTTCAATTGCATCGGTAATTGATGCTTGGCGTCTTCGATAATAATCATCAAACTCATGGATGTTTTTTTTGATGGTGTTTAAGTTATTATTAGTTTGATTTCTAAAAACATTTATTTGGCTATCAGTTAACCTTTTATTTTTACTAAGTAGTGCTTTTGTTTGTGCCAGATTGACTGCATCAGTATTATTTTTACCTTCACTGACATTGGTGAGTCGTGCTGTTTGTTTCTCTTCACTATTACCAAATGAAACCGTATTTTCCTCATTGGCTAATGCACCATAACCAATAGCAACCGAACGAGTATTGGTGGCTTGGCTATTGATACCTATAGCAGTGGCACCGTTGCCGGATGCTTGACTATTGTCACCGAGTGAAAAACGGGCAAGATTATCATGGTTGGGAGTTAGTGAATTATCTATATTTGATGTTGGTAAGGTATTAGCGTAAGAGAGAGTAGGGAATAAAAAAGACACTAAAAATATTTTTTTTAATAGCATGTTATTCGTCCTGTAATGGATAACAGAGTTGCCAATAAATGCTAAATGATTCTTTTTCTCATCACAATCTAGAATAAATGAAATCACTCTTAAAATTAATTTTGTTTAATATAGCATGCTATTTAATTTATTTTTATTAATTATTATTTATTCTATTTTTAATAAAACCGCACCTTATATAAGATGCAGTTTTAAATAATATGTTAATGGCTCTTTTTTCTAAAAGCGAATGCAACTGAAAGTGCTTGTAGTAAACATAATGTTGAGGTTTGAGAACGAAACATTTTTATTTGTGCTTCTTTTACAGTTAAACAAACATCACTTAGACTTGCTAATGGGCTTATGGGGCTATCTGTTACAATAATTTGTTTAGCCTCTTTATAAGCTGCAATCTCACACATTTTTTGCATTTCTTCTGAATAAGGGTGGAAATGGATGCCAAACAGCACATCTCTATGTGTAATATTCCTAAGTTGTTCTTTATACATTCCCCCTAGGCAATTAACAAAGACGGTTTCACAAGGGATATGAGAAAGCGCGTGAAAAAAATAGCTCGCAGCACTAAAAGAATGGTGAAAACCACCTATATAGATAGTTTCTGCATACTCAAGTAGTTGTATAGTTTTATTTAACATATCCTTATGGGTTTGATGAGCTAACTGTTGCAAAGCGTGGCTATTGGCTTGTGCAAACTCTTGCAGAATATAATCTGGCTCATTTAAGTTTGGTGGTTCCTTTTTGTATTGCTGCTTATAGGTTAATTTTTCATTGTCCATTTCACCCATTAAATGACGTTGAAATAAAAGTTTCATTTCATTAAATCCTTTGAAATGAAATGCATTGGCAAAACGGATTAATGTTGATGGAGGAACATTTGCTTTATCTGCAAGGATCGCGATTGTATCAAATGCTACACTGTTTTTATTATCCAAAAGATAATGTGCAACCTGCTGTAGCCTTTTACTTAATCCATTATAGCGGGAGCGAACTTGTTCCTGTAGTTCATTCAGATTTGTTGCAGTAGACATAGTGCCCTCAATAAAAATACGGCTACAATTGTAGTGTTTTTTCAAGTCAAATTGAATGTTTTTAGTTAATAACTATTAAAATGAAATCATGAGTTAATTTTAATTAAATAAATAACCTAAAGGTAATTATTCAATGTTAAAATCTCTATTAGTGTTAAAAGTAAGATGGTTTATTATCATAATGTGAAACTATTTTTTTGAGTTTAACTTTGGGTGAAATAATTATTTCAAGTCTAAAGTAAAACCCATTATATTATTTTAAGTCTTATGGTGGGCTATTTTTTATTTGTGATTGTGTTTTTTAATTAATTTTAAATTTAATTTATTGCCATATTTTAAGTTGTTTTGTTGGTGTTTATTACTAATTTAAAATAGATTAGTGTTTTTGTGCGCAATGGCTAACATTTATAATAGGTTACTTGCCTTATTAGATAATAATAGTAACTTATTGCTATCTTTATTTTAAATTATTTTGAAGGCTTAGATTGTTGTATGGATAGTGAGGATGTTTGGTTTTATTTCTTGATGTGTTATTTTCATGAACACTATTCTGAACTTATTTCAGTTATTTTTATTATTAGCTTTATTGGAATTATTTGGGGTATTATTCATGAAATGCGCTGGCTATCTGTTTTTTTTACACTACCGCTGTTAATTTTTGTGGTTGGACTCATTTTTTCTAATTCTTGAGTTTAGGCGATGTTAAGTAAATCATATATAGCTTTGTAAATTTTTTCGATATTAAAATTAACTGACTCGCCTATTTATTCTCACTTCATTCGCTACTTTTCTTTTATCGTAACAATATTAATACAGTAACAATATTAAGTTAATTTTTTGTTACACCTTCGACTTTACTGTTACATAAATCGCCTATATACTGTTTTTTGTATATATTATAATCAATAATTATATTGATAAATTAATCAATAAGGCAACTAATAAGCGATAATGACTCATTGATTATTATTGAAAAAGATAAACAAATAATTTGTTGAATTTTAGACTAACATTTTATATTTAATCTACTAATATAGTTAACGGCTTGTTAATAAAATATCGATTGAGGATCATTATGCAGTGGCGGAATACATCTACTCGCTATGGGCACTTGTCGCTTCTTTTACATTGGGGGACAGCATTAACCGTCTATGGCATGTTTGCCCTAGGATTGTGGATGGTAAATTTAGGCTATTACGATAGCTGGTATCATTCAGCCCCTGAAATACATAAAAGTATAGGGATAATTCTATTTATTGTTCTTCTTTTCCGAGCAATTTGGCGTTGGATTTCTCCTCCACCAACAGCATTATCCAGCTATAGCCGACTTACTCGCATTAGTGCCCATGTAGCTCATATACTGTTATATCTAATTTTATTTGCCATCATTATAAGTGGCTATTTAATTTCTACTGCTGATGGGCAGCCAATATCTGTATTCGATTGGTTCTCAGTACCTGCTGTTTTCACAGGGGAAGGGGAGCAAGCTGATTTAGCCGGTGATGTACATCTTTATTTAGCCTGGGCGGTTGTTGTGTTATCGCTATTACATGCCGCGGGTGCATTAAAACATCACTTTATAGATAAAGATATTACATTGAAACGTATGCTTGGCATAAAAACACAATAATTAAATTTATATTACCCTGTTAATAACAATATTATGATTATGGAGAGAACAATGTTTAAGAAGGCGTTATTGAGTTTAACTGCAGGTGCATTATTATTTAATGCTAGTTCAGCATTAGCGGCTGATTATCAAATTGATAAACAAGGGCAACATGCTTTTGTGCAATTTCGTATCCAACACTTAGGTTATAGCTGGTTATACGGCACATTTAAAGATTTTGATGGAAGCTTCACTTACGATAAAGAAGATCCTTCAAAAGATAAAGTCGATGTTGTGATTAAAACGGGTAGTTTAGATACTAATCACGCTGAACGTGACAAACACTTACGTAGTGCTGATTTTTTTAACGTCAGTAAATATCCTGAAGCTAAGTTTGTCTCAACCAAAGTGACTCGTGATGGTGAAAATTATACGGTGACGGGTGATTTAACACTTAATGGCGTTACAAAACCAATTTCACTAAATGCAAAATTAATTGGTGAAGGTACTGATCCGTGGAAAGGGTATCGCGCTGGTTTTGAAGCAACAGGTAAAGTTAATCTGAAAGAGTTTAACTTTAAATCAGATTTAGGACCAAAATCGCAAGAAGCAGAATTAATCATCTCTGTTGAAGGCGTGAAAAAAAATTAAACGTAGTGAATATTGATAAGCAATAATTTGCGATATCACCTAATAGATTAAAAACTGATGCTTTTAGCATCAGTTTTTTTTTTACTTAAGATACGTAACTTGTCTTATACTTACTTAAGAAAATTTATGTAAGATAGATAAATCGTTATTAATTATTAGAGAGTTTATTTTTTATAAGTGATAAGAAAGTGGTCAAAATGAGGAAAATAAGATTAAGCTTATCTAATAATTTAAAGGTGAAAAATTATGCTAAAAAAATTACGACATACTTTATTAAGTACATTAATTATTTCAGGTACCTTCTTAGGTAGTATAACTACGGCGCAAGCTTGTACCCGAGTTGTTTATTTAGGTGAAAATAACCAAATAATTACTGCTCGTTCTATGGACTGGAAATACGAAATTGGTACTAATTTATGGATATTCCCTCAAGGAATGCAACGTTCTGGTGAGGCTGGTGATAATTCAATTCAATGGCAATCAAAATATGGCAGTGTGATTGCATCAGGTTATGATATTTCTACTACTGATGGTATTAATGAAAAAGGATTAGTAGCTAATTTATTATGGCTTGCTGAATCAGATTACCCAAGTTATTCCAAAGATAAGCCTGCAATGGCTATTTCTGCATGGGCACAATATGTATTAGATAATTTTGCTACTGTTGAAGAGGCGGTAACTGCTTTAAAAGATGAGCCTTTTATTGTCTTAACAGACAAAGTACCCGGACAGGATAGAGTCGCAACGTTACATTTATCATTGTCTGACAGTTCTGGTGATAGCGCAATTATTGAATATATTGATGGTCAACAGGTGATCCACCATAGCCGAAAATATCAAGTGATGACTAACTCCCCTATATTTTCTGAACAGTTAGCATTAAATAGCTATTGGCAGCAGATTGGTGGTACGGTAATGTTACCGGGTACTAATAGAGCATCGGATCGTTTTGCAAGAGCCTCTTTTTATATTAATGCTATTCCTAAATCGCAATCGAGCAAAAAATCACTTGCCAGTGTATTTGGGGTGATCCGCAATGTTTCGGTGCCTTATGGATTAAGTACCGTAGAATCTCCAGAAATATCATCGACTCGTTGGAGAACTGTCGCTGATCATAAAAATCAGCTCTACTTTTTTGAATCTGCATTATCACCAAATACTTTTTGGGTTGATTTGAAACAAATTGATTTTTCAAAAGAAACAGGAAAAGTGATGATGTTAGCGTTAGGCCAAGAGCAGTCAACGATTTATTCAGGAGATGCAAGCTCTCAGTTTAAGCCAGCGAAACCTTTTAAATTTAAAGGGTTAGAAAATATACCAATACAAAATTAATAGAAATTAGATAAAAATGAAGTTATCGGCAGTCGTTAATTTTATGGAGACATCGTCTTTTAGCAGAAAGATGATGTCTTTCTTATTGATCTTGAATAGTCTTTTTATTATTTACTCGATATTACTTTCTCGTGGTGTTTATCTTGATTGGGAAATACACGGTTTTGCTGACTGGCTAAAATCGTTAGGTATATTGAAATTACTTGATATTCCTAAAGTGATGTTAGCGAGTGCACTTATTTTGCTCTCTTTCTTTATGTATATGGGGGCGCGGATTGCGTGGTGCGTTTCATTAATATTATTAGTGACGATCGTTTTTTTAGATGTCGCGGTTTATCACCAAGCTGGTACTCAAGCCTATACTTCATTAGCATTAGCCATTGTATTGGTTATCAGCCGGCGTGCTTTTCCTCATCATAGCTTAACCAGTGCCGGTTTTGTTGCTTTTATCTGTACGATTTCGCTACTGTGTTTCTCTATGTTAGGCAGCCTCTATATTGGTGATGAATTTAAACCACATATCACAACGTTAATGGATGCTTTTTATTTTTCCATTGTCTGTATGACAACACTTGGTTTTGGCGATATCGTTCCTATCTCAAGTAATGCGAGAATGTTTACCCTAACAGTGGTTATTTTGGGGATCACTGTTTTTACGACTTCTATTGTTTATGTGATGGGATTTTTGGCTCGTGGTACTCGCGATATTGTGAAGAAAAGGATCGCTAAAATGCATGATCATTTTATTATTATTGGCTCTTCAATGTTGGCAGCACAATTAGAGAAAGGGCTTAGAGAGCAAGGTAAACCGGTTATTGCGATTTGTTCGGATAAAAAGCAAGCCATGTATGATAAAGAAGCCAATATTATTGAAGGTGATCCAACCAATGTAAAAACATTACAAACGGCAAATATTCGCCAAGCGAGTTGGGTGGCGACGTTATCTGAAAGTGATGCGGAAAATACCTTTATTTTATTAACTATTCAAGAGTGTCCAGACCTTCAAGCGAAATTAATCACTATCATTAATAAAGATGAGAATAGAGAAAAAATAAGTCGATTACGTCCAGATATGCTGTTGTCTTTAGCTTCGTTAGGCAAAGAAATTATGATGAAAGTCCTTTGTGGTGAATCTATTAATTCGTCTGATGTTACTGATTTATTAATCAATAAATATTTAAAATAATGTATGTCAAAAATCACCCTTTACCTAAGAGAGTGATTGCAATAAGATGTATTTAAAATGCATCTTAAGAGAGGTTGAATTATGGAACTTGTTACGTATAAAACGCTACCTGAATGGCACTTAACAGCGATCCCTTTAGCATTATTAGAGCGTCATAACACAAAAGAAGGCACTTATGCGCAAATGCGGATATTACAAGGGAGTATGACATTTGTGCTATTTAAGGATGATGGAGAACAAGTGTTCTTAGAGTGTGATAGCGAAAATCAGCCTCCGCTTATTCAACCTCAGCAATGGCATAAAATCGATAAAGCGAGTGATGATGTACTTTGCCAGCTCTCTTTTTTATGCACTCCCGAAGATAAATTTTTTAAAGAAAATGATTTGTCATTACCTCATTCAGAAGTGCGTTATATGGCAACATTGACTACCCCATGTAAAGTGCTTGATTTAGGCGCAGGACGTGGTCGTAATAGCTTCTATTTAGCATTACAAGGTTATGATGTGACCGCATTAGATATTAATGCCGCTCATATTGATGCGATTGAAGCCGTCAAAGCTAAAACCGGTTTAGCGATCAAAAGCGGCTTATATGATATTAATGAAGCAGCATTAAATGAGAAATACGATATTATTATTTCTACTGTGGTTTTGATGTTTTGCCAGCGTCAACGTATCGCAGATATTATTAAAAATATGCAGGAGTGTACAAATCCTGAGGGGATTAATGTCATTGTTTGCCCTGTTGAAACAGCAAATAGTGGATCTGATGAAGTTCCTTTCAAAACCTTCTTGCGCCAAGGTGAATTAGCGGATTATTACCAAGGCTGGGATATTATTAAATATAATGAAAATCCAGGGCATCTACATAAAACTGATGCTAATGGTAATCGTATTCAACTTAATTTTGCGACATTAATTGCGCGTAAAAAATAATAAATAGATGGTGAGAAAAAATACCCTCGTTAGATCACAGCGAGGGTATTTTAGTATTTGAAAACTATAGGGGCTCTTTGGGAGCCTCTGTTTTTTCTTTGGCTTCTGAGCGTTGTAGTATTCTTTCGAGTAGAACCGTATAAATAGGTCGACCGCCTAATAATTGCGCCAGCATGGTTGCGCCAAGACAGGTAATTATCATCGGCAAAATAAGTTGATAGTTATCGGTCATTTCTAGAACTAACACAATCCCAGTTAGTGGTGCTCTCACCGTTGCGGCAAATAAAGCACCCATTCCAGCAATAGCAAAAGTGCCAATTTGAATTTGATAATCGGGGAAAAGATAGGTTGCCATTAATCCAAAAGCGCTACCAAAGAGTGTGCCTAAGGCTAATGTGGGGGCAAAAATTCCTCCTGGTGCTCCGGAGGAGAAGCTGATAATGGTGGTGATGGTGCGTAACACAAAAAATATTAGCAGTGCAGTTAACGAATATCCTCCGGCACTTAATGCAGGAATAATACTAAAACCGCCTCCGGTTATTTCAGGAATAATCAACGCAAGTAAACCACATGCACCACCAATCACGCCACCGGCTAAAACAAAACGTGAGGTTTTATCTTGATAAAAATGTTGGAATTGTGTTTGAACATAAAATAGTAATTTACTAAAAATAACCCCAACAACACCAAATAACATTCCTAACACTAAATAGAGCCACAGTGTATTCATCGGCGCTGAAGAAAATTTACCTATCTGTATTACGCCTCCTTCACCATTAATTAGGCGAAATACAATACAAGACATGATCACGCCAATGAAGACGGATTTAATAGAGATAAGATTATATTTAAATTGTGGTCTCATCTCTTCAATAATAAATAGAATGCCTGCCAAGGGAGCATTAAAGGCAGCCGTTAAACCGGCAGCAGCACCTGTGGCTAATAGTGTTTGGCGTGTTCCTTTATCTTTAACGCGAGAGACATCATTAACGAGTTGACCAATATTAGCCCCTAGTTGCACGGTGGGGCCTTCACGACCAAGTACCATACCTGAGCCTAAGGTACCGATACTGGCTATAAATTTTACTGGTAATACCCGCCACCAACGAACTGGCCGAATATCTATCATTGCCCCTTCAATTTCCGGTATACCTGAACCACCAGATTCTGGAGAAAACTTCTTCACTAAGTAGTAGCCACTCATGGCTAAAAGAGAGGAAACAAGTAACGTGCCAATAGCCAAAAGATAAGGGTTGGTTAATGCCTCAGCTAATTTAGCTTGTCTTAAATGAATGACCCAGCCAACGGCTTTTTCAAATAGTACCCCAATTAATCCGGCTAACGTACCGATAATGGCGGAAAGAATAAGCGTTTTCACCGGGGCAAGGTTAGTTTCTTTCGCTTTTCTAAACCAATTAAAGCGTTGTTGATTTTGCGATTTTTTGATCGTGTTTCGCTGATACATAATTTATGTTTTATATATAAATAACAATGTATCTAATAATAGCGTAATTTAATCATCAAGTGATATTTCTCACATAATGTAATCAATTTCATAATTAGTTGATTTTTTTTCTAGCATATTTCCTTTTTTTCATCTTTAGTGTATCTGATAACAAAAAATATATATTTACATAACATTTGGATAAAAAGGGTAACGTATGGATTTCATCACAAATATATTAAGCGCTATTAATGGCGTGGTGTGGGGAGTACCGATGTTAGTCGGTATTCTAGGCATCGGTCTATTTATGCAGTTTAGACTCTCTTTTCTGCCAATTAGAAAATTAGGTACAGGATTTAAACTCTTATTTGAGAAAAATGATAAAAGAGGTGAGGGGCAAATCTCACCTTTTAATGCATTAATGACGGCGCTTTCTGCCACTATCGGTACGGGCAATATTGCTGGAGTCGCTACAGCGGTTGTATTAGGTGGACCGGGAGCGCTATTTTGGATGTGGATGACTGCTTTAGTCGGTATGGCGACTAAATATTCAGAAGCTGTGTTAGCGGTACGTTTTCGTGAGGTTGATAAATACGGCAACTACGTTGGCGGACCGATGTATTATATTAAAAACGGTTTAGGTAAAAAATGGCTTTGGTTAGGAACGCTATTTGCTATTTTTGGTAGTTTTGCCGGCTTCGGTATAGGTAATACGGTACAGGCAAACTCAGTGGCGGATGTTTTGCAAAGTAATTTTGGTATTTCTACCACAGTGACAGCAATTGCATTAGTTATTTTAGTCGGTGCTGTATTAATTGGTGGAATTAAGCGTATTGCTGATGTTGCCGGTAAATTAGTGCCCATTATGACAGTGGGGTATTTTGGGGCAGGGATTGTCGTACTCGCACTGAATATTACTGCTATTCCTGATGCATTTATGTTGATTGTAAAATCTGCTTTCACACCGGTTGCTGCGCAAGGTGGGTTTGCTGGTGCGGCTGTTTGGGCGGCAATACGTTTTGGTGTTGCACGAGGTGTATTCTCCAATGAAGCAGGATTAGGTAGTGCACCCATTGCTCATGCGACAGCCAAAACACAAAACCCGATCCGTCAAGGCTTAATTGCCATGTTGGGGACTTTCATTGATACCATTATTGTCTGTTCTGTCACCGGATTAACGATTGTGATCACCGGACAGTGGCTGACAGGGCAAAGTGGGGCAACACTTACTGCAAGTTCGTTCTCTATGGCTATCCCTGGAGGTAACTATATTGTTGCGATCGCACTGGCTGTTTTTGCTTTTACCACTATTTTAGGTTGGAGCTATTACGGTGAGAAATGTGTGCAATATCTATTTGGACCGAAAGCCATTATGCCTTTTCGTATTGCATGGTTAATTGCCTTGCCAATTGGCGCGACTCAATCCTTAGAATTTGTTTGGTTACTTGCTGATACATTAAATGCGATGATGGCTATTCCTAACTTAATTGCATTAGCACTGCTGAGTCCCATCGTTTATCGTCTAACAAAAGACTATATAAAAGATGTTAATGCGGTTGATATTGATCTAAATGAACAAGTGAATTCTGTAAGCAAAAAAGAAGCAGAAGCGGAATAAACGCGTTTGTTTATCTAAGGCTAAATGACCATCTAAACGAATAACCGTATGTGAGCAGTTAATATTAGATATTAAGAAAAGCGCATACGGTTTTTTGTTGTTTACAGCAAATAAAAAGCCTTCTGGGGAGAAGGCTAAGAGATGAGTATAGATAATTATATTTATAAGAATATGCTTAACTAGAGGTTAATTATTCTTTGGTACTAATGAAGATGTTTTTCACTTGGCTGTAGGCATCTAACATCATTTTATGCGTTTCACGACCTAAGCCTGATTTTTTATAACCGCCAAATGGTGCATGGGCAGGAAGTTCATGATAAGTATTTACCCACATACGGCCAGTTCTAACGGCTTTTGCAACTCGTAGTGCGCGGTTAATATCTTGAGTCCAGACACCACCACCAAGGCCATATTCAGAGTCATTAGCCATTTCAATAACATCTTCTTCATTATCAAATGGGATCACACATAATACAGGGCCAAAAATTTCTTCACGTGCGACACGCATTTGGTTTGTGGCATTGATAATAATGGTTGGGCGAACAAAAAAGCCATCATCAAACCCTTCACCCGTAATACGCTCACCTCCTGTGAGTATGGTTGCACCTTCTTTTTTGGCCAGCTCAACATAACCTAAAATGGTATCCATTTGCGCTTGGCTGACTTGGGTACCCATTTGTGTATTAGGATCAAGTGGATCACCAACACGGATACGCTCAAATTCTGCTTTTAACTCTTTTAAGAATGCGTCATGAATATCTCTATGTAAGAATAAACGGGAGCCAGATTCACAGGCCTGTCCTTGGTTCATTAATATCGCTAATGCGGAATATTTAACGGCTTTTTTCATATTCGCATCAGGGAAGACGATATTGGCTGACTTACCCCCCAATTCTAAAGTGGCTGGTACCATTTTTTTCGCCGCCGCAGCTGCAACGGTATAACCTACATTGGTTGAACCGGTAAATGCTAGTTTATCAATGTCTTGGTGTTCTAGAATAGCTTGTCCAGCAACAGATCCACGACCAGTAACAATATTTATAACACCGGCTGGTAATATTTCATTTAAAATACGACCTAGCTCTAATAATGAAAGTGAGGTGAGTGTGGCTGGATTAATAACAACGGTATCTCCAGCGGCGATGGCAGGGGCTAATTTCCAAGCAGCCATTAATAATGGAAAATTCCATGGAATAATTTGTCCAACGACACCAATGGGCTCACGAATAACAAGACTCAGGGTATTTTCGTCTAAGACAGCACTTTCATCGGTATGAGAGCGTATCACGCCTGCAAAATATCGAAAATGGTCAATAGAGGCGGGTAAATCGATGTTTTTCGATTCATTGAGTGGTTTACCGTTATCAAGAGACTCAATCCAAGCAAAACGTTCTTGCTCTTGTTCTAAACGGTCAGCAATTTTTAATAATAGCGCTTGGCGTTGAGCAGGAGAGGTTTTACGCCAATGATCAAAAGCTTTACGAGCCGCTTTTACAGCAAGATCAACGTCTTCAGCTGTACCTGATGGATATTCACTTAATAACTCACCGGTTGCGGGACTATAGGTTTTGGTCGTTTGTTGCGATGTACTGGATACCCATTCGCCGCCGATTAACATTTTGTAGCTTTCTAAGGGACGAAATTCGGATGGAACATTATTTAATTTAATCATTTTTAATCTCCAGTGTAGGGGGAGTATCGTCAAATTCTATAGTTTCATTTCGTAATACTCGTACTATTAAAATATATCAATTGTAGTAATTTTATTAGCTATTGATGCAATAGGTAATATTAACTATCAAAAATAATAAATAGATATTATATATACAATGAGAACTAATTAATTTAATCGATTCATCTCACTCTTTTTTAGCTGAGATGTAACAAAATCATCCCGTGCGACACTGCAACATTTCTTCTCAATTTCCCTTATAAGAAAAGCCCTTTACTTTGTTTACTCACCCTCTTACGAGGTGTGAAGCCAAATCAACAGAAAAAAAAGCAAGCTCTTAAGCACAGCAATAAATTGCGTTAGATCAAACATGGCGCAGATTATTTCATCTGACACTTTTCCTACTATAAAAATGGCGTATTCTTATGTTGCATATTTAATGCAACTTATAAAAATAAAGCGTCATCTTATAGAAGGAATTCGATATGTATTGTGTGCAATGTGAACAAACAATGAGAACACCTGTTGGTAATGGTTGTGCCTATGCACAAGGTATGTGCGGTAAAACAGCAGAAACCTCTGATCTACAAGACTTGTTGGTGGCAGTATTAGAAGGGCTGTCAGCATGGGCATTAGCTGCGCGTAGTGTTGATATTATTGATCACGATATAGACAGCTTTGCGCCACGGGCTTTCTTCTCGACGTTAACCAATGTTAATTTTGATTCTGAACGTATTGTTGGATATGCCAAAGAGGCTATTTATTTACGTGAAAGCTTAAAATCACGTACGTTAGCCAAAAATGCAGCCATCCAAGTCGCTCATCCTAAAGCCGAAATTCAATTAGAAGGCAACGACTTAGCCAGTCTACAGAAACAAGCCCAACGCTTTGCATTAAATAATGATAAAGCGCAAGTGGGGGATGATCTGCATGGTTTACGTATGCTTTGCTTGTATGGCTTAAAAGGTGCCGCTGCTTATATGGAGCATGCTCATGTTTTAGGCCAGTACGATGATGAAATTTATGCTGAATATCATCGTTACATGGCATGGTTAGGTACCGATCCTGCGGATATGAATGAGTTGCTAGACAATGCAATGGGCATTGGTCAAATGAACTTTCGTATTATGGCGTTATTGGATAAAGGTGAAACTCAAGCTTATGGTGATCCAACCCCTGTTTCCGTTAATGTACGCCCAGTAGCAGGTAAAGCTATTTTAATTTCAGGCCATGATCTGAAAGATTTACAGATGCTACTTGAACAGACCGAAGGTAAAGGCATTAATGTTTATACGCATGGTGAAATGTTACCCGCCCATGGTTATCCAGAGCTGAAAAAATATAAACACTTAGTCGGTAACTATGGAAGTGGTTGGCAGAATCAACAAAGTGAATTTGCCAAATTTCCTGGCCCTGTGTTAATGACATCTAACTGTATTATTGATCCTAATGTGGGGAACTATGGCGATCGTATTTGGACGCGTAGTATTGTTGGTTGGCCGGGTGTGAAACACATTAAAGGTGATGATTTCTCTGAAATGATTGAGCAAGCGCTCTCTTTAGAGGGATTTCCGTACAGTGAAATTGAACACTTAATTACTGTTGGATTTGGTCGTCAAACACTCTTAAATGCGGCTGATACAGTGATTGATTTAGTTTCACAGAAAAAACTTCGTCATGTCTTCTTAGTTGGGGGATGTGATGGTAGTCGTGGTGAACGTAGCTACTATACCGATCTTGCTCGTGCCATTCCCCAAGATTGCTTAATTATGACATTAGCTTGTGGTAAATATCGCTTTAATAAACTTGATTTTGGCACATTAGAGGGCTTACCGCGCTTACTTGATGTGGGTCAGTGTAACGATGCCTACTCTGCGATTATGCTAGCGGTTAATCTTGCAGAAAAATTAGGTTGTGGTGTAAATGATTTACCCCTGTCCTTGATTTTGTCGTGGTTTGAACAAAAAGCGATTGTTATTTTATTAACCCTACTCTCATTAGGGGTAAAAAATATTTATACTGGGCCGACTGCGCCTGCATTTTTAACCGATAATTTACTCGCAATACTTAATGAAAAATTTGGTATGCGTGCGATCACCACGCCAGAACAAGATCTTCAAGAAATTCTTTCTGCTTAATTTATTTATTCATCATCATTGCCGAAGCCTAAAGGCTTCGGTAAGGAAGCAATATCCATGACGATGCCAACAGCTCTTTGTCCTAATCGTATGCAAGTTCACTCTATCCATCAGGAAACCCCGGAAGTGTGGACACTGAATTTAATTAACCATGATTTTTATCGCTATAAACCCGGCCAATTTGCACTAGTTAGTATTAATAATAGCGATGAAACGATGCGAGCTTATACGCTCTCGTCTTCTCCGGGATTAAGTCCTTTTGTCTCTTTAACGGTTCGTCGTATCGACAATGGGGTGGGGTCAACGTGGTTAACATCCCAAGTTAAACCGGGTGATTATCTCTGGCTATCAGATGCGCAAGGGGAGTTCACCTGTGCAGATAGAGAAGGAACGCGTTATTTAATGCTCGCTGCGGGGTGCGGTGTGACCCCTATTATGTCGATGACGCGTTGGTTGTTAAATAATCAACCTAAAGCGGATATCACGGTCATTTTTAATATTCGCGAACAGAGCCAATTTATTTTTGAAAAAGAGTGGTTAGAGTTGGCTAATGCTTATCCCTATAATCTCAATTTTATTATGATGCCTAAATTACCGGATGATAAGGGAATTTTTAGTGGACGTATTTCACAAGAAAAACTAGCCGCTTTAGTGCCGGATATTGCCAGTCGTACTGTTATGTGTTGTGGGCCTAATAGTTATATGGAAGATACTGCGCGTTTTGCCAAAAATCTTGGTGTTTGTGCAGAGAATATTTTTATGGAACGTTTTGGTGATGAGCCAATGTGTGTTGATGAAGCACAACAACTTACTATGACTATTCGTCATCCGTTAAAGCAAATTAACGTACCGGTGGGGATGACATTATTAACAGCGATGGAAGAAAACAGTGTTCCTGTTTTGGCTGCTTGTCGTGCTGGAGTGTGTGGTAGCTGTAAAACACGCATTGTGAAAGGTGATTATGAGGTCACCAGCACCAGTACGTTAACTGCTGATGAGATAGCACAAGGTTATGTTTTAGCCTGTAGTTGTCGATTAACAGGTGATGTTGAACTAGCCTAATCATTCATTTTATTATCTATTCTTTATCTATCCTTCTATTTTACCCCGCTAATTTATTAGCGGGGTTTTTTGTTATTATTTTTAAAAAGAGAGTTTATTTATTCAATATAATATATAACACGTAAAGCTATAATGAATTAAATATTTATTTTACTTAATTAGCAGTTTACTGATACACATTCTGCTATTATTTAATTTATGATAGGGAAAGGGGGGATATATGAGAAAATTGTTATTTATTTGTTTATTTACTGTCATACTTTCTGGTTGCGAAAAAAATCAAACCCTAGATGGCTCTAATGTTGAGTCATTACGAATATCGATTGTAGAAATGCGCAATTCATTACCGCTTGAAGAGCAGCAACGCTTTGATGAAGCAATAGAATTAGCCATGCTAAATGATATTAATTTTAATGATTTAGTCATTGCTGGGCGCAATAAAAATGCTGATATGATCACGCGAAAAATGTGTCAATCGTTAGATGGTAAAACAGTCAATGAGATCTTCTCACAAGCTGAAGAAATAAAAGTACAAAAATTAGCATTAAAATAATCAATTAATAACCAATTTATTTAAAACTATTTTATTCATCTCTATTTGAGGTGAGTATTTAATTAATGATGTAAAAAATAAGCGATTTAAGATTTATCAATAGAACTTAAACAAAACTACGATGAGACTTTTCATTATAATGTGAGTGGTTATAATGCGCGCCGCATTCGCAAGAAAAGTGCAGTATCTCGTTAGGCGAGGCTCCTATACAAACACAGGTTACTGATCTGACGACGTCGAGAGACGCCCAAGATTAGGACAAGATATATCGACCGAAGGTATATCTCCATGTAACTTCCAGTATTCATCGGATACGTTGTATAGTGCTAAAACCGAGACGTGTAGATAGCTTTTGCATTCTCGCATCTGGTTTCGCCCCTATTGAGAACTGATTTGCTAAACACAAACAGTCATAGGGAACCAAAAAAATGAAATTTACTCCTCAACATAAAATGGATGCTGCATTAATGGCAGGCGCATCCTTAAACACACCCAATAATCATTCAATACAAGAGCAACATCATCGTTTAAAAGATGATGCTACCGTTAGTGCTTATATGAGCCAGAATTATATTTCTGTTTCTGTCGCAGATTCGGTTGAACATGTAAAAGCACAGCTGGTTAATGACTTAAAAGATGAATTAATTCCGACTTATCTGTATGTCGTAGATAAAGATAATTATCTTAACGGTATTTTGCCGGTTAAATCATTACTACTTGCTGATAATGGGCTTTTTGTTTCGGATATTATGCGCCAAACATTTTTCTCAGTTTCACCAGAGCAAAGCCGACATGATGTTTATCAGTTAATTAGCCAAAGTGGTTTAGACAGTGTACCTGTGATGCATTTTGGTAAGTTAGTTGGTGTATTACGACCTCAAGATATTGCTGATTTAATTGAAGATGAAAATACGCTAGATGCACAAATGCAGGGAGCAACGTCGCCATTAGAACAACCTTATTTAGAGACAAGTCCGGTCACTTTGTGGCGTAAACGTGTTGTCTGGCTATTAATGCTGTTTATTGCTGAAGCTTATACCAGTACGGTGTTACATGCTTTTGAAGACAGACTTGAAGCTGCTATCTCTTTAGCTTTCTTTATTCCATTATTAATTGGTACTGGTGGCAATAGCGGTACACAAATTACCTCAACATTAGTACGTGCCATGGCATTAGGTGAGGTGAGCTTGCGTAATGTATGGTCAGTATTAAGAAAAGAGATCACGACCTCGATAATGGTGGCTTTAACCATGGGAATAGCAGGATTTATTCGTGCTTGGACCTTAGGGGTTGGCATGGAAGTGATGATAGTGGTGGGATTAACGCTAATTTCAATTACGGTTTGGAGTGCTATTGTCTCTTCTATTATTCCAATGGTATTAAAGCGTATTGGTGTTGATCCTGCGGTGGTGTCTGCACCTTTTATTGCAACATTTATTGATGGTACTGGGCTTATTATCTACTTTGAAATAGCATCTCATACCATGAGTGTGTTTGCTTAATATATCAATCCTCCCTTATTTATACTGAATAAAGCCGATAAACTAACCAGTTATCGGCTTTATTTTTTGTTATGGGCTTTAGCCTGTTTAAGTCGCGTCAGCGTCTTAAATATAAAACCACCCGCTATGTGATCTCAAGCAAGTCGTCCTTGAGCTATGTGTGGCTAGAACTGATCTAATCCAGCTAACTCTTTAAGCGATAAAGAATGAAAATAAGTTTCTGCCATATCTGCCAATATTGGAAGCAACGCATCTGAACGAGCATGTGCATCAGGAGTTATGATTGCCAGAATTTGGTAATAATCATCGTACATACAGTGCTTACAAAACACTAAAAAGTTATCGCTCACTCTAACAGCCTGTCGAGTTTCGCCATCCCAAGGTTTTTCATTTGGCGTTCTTATATGAACCTTTTCAATGAATGACTGACGCGCTATGGCGCTATTCCTAAAATCAGCAAATTTACCTACATACCCAGAGAGGGATGAGCCATTAAGAGCAGCTGATAGCTTAGCCGCATACTTCCGATAAACACTGTTATCTTTATATCTGGGCGTGATTGTGACTATCGGCATTGCAAGTTACCTGCAAGCAGATCTTGATTAAATTCAGCTATTGAGGAATTAAACAATGCTATATCCTCTTCACCGAATCCATCTTCAACCTCCATTGCGGGTAACGGGTTAATATGCTGATTAAATTGTCTATAAAGTGCTTGTGTATGGTTTCTTAGTGCAGCCATTTTAAGAATAACTTCTTTGAAGTAACCATCAGCTATGCTTTCAAATGGATGAAAAGCCTTGGTAGTTTTAGCAATGCTATACATTGCCTCAATCATCATAATTACATTATTACTATGGTTAATCACTCGTTCCAATTCACGCATAACCTCATCAGGGTTATTACCTGCATATTTTTTTATGTCATCTTTTGTTGGGTCATCAAGTAAAGCCACTATTTCATCGATTGATGTAACAAGGGTCGTTAGCACGGTCTTACCACCAACAATTAAATCCATAATTTCATCTGGTGATACATCACCTTTTGCCTTTTTATCAACAATGGTAGCTATCGACATGGCTAAATTAGCCAAGCCTGAATCCACATCTTTTTTATCCATTGGATTTGATAGCATTGCCATCATAATAGCCTCAGAAATCATAGTTTATTACCTTCGCTGAAATAGATACGCATACAAAGTATACATCATTTAAAGCTAAAGGATATATACCATCACCCATCCCAAGGATGGGCTAGATGATTTGATCTTGGCTATATGACTCAGTGAGAAATTACTCTTGTTCTTTTTTAGGAGGAATATTTTTCTTTGGCTCTTCAGGCTTTACTTGAATTACATGCGATATTGCATTTGCCTTTCTATTTTCATCATAAACTTCCTTACTTGCAATGATGCAACGCTTGATAAATTCACTGTAATTTTGTGAAGTATTTGAATATAGTTTGCATAAAATTCAATAAGTTTCTCTATCTTTTTGCCTGATATACTTTTACTTAATTGATCATTTGAATTCATCAAAATTTGAAATCACTTCCCGCAGTTTTATTGCCAGTGTTTATACTAACATCCCTGATCAGTGTCACTCAGAACCTCGGCTGACGTTTAGTCTTAAAGACCAAGCTTACTTTTTTTTACTCTTTAATTAATTGTAAAATCGCCTGACAATGACGACAACGATACTGGGTTTCTCCTCGTTGTACTTTATTGTGTCGGCGAAGAGTTAACTGGTGTATTTCTTGGCAGCGACAAGCATAGCTAAACGTTTTTGCTGTTACATTGCTGATATCAAAATGATGGGTCCGTTTCGCATTAACCTGTAACACAGTTTCCATCATCCATTTCCACTCCTTGCCATGAGGTGCCACATGACCAAAATGGCGACTAACTAGCAGATGTGCTAATTCATGAGGAATAACTTCTTCAATAAAATTCTGTTTATTTTCAATCAATAATGTAGGATTAAGACGGATCTCCCAATTTGCATAATAGGCACTGCCTGCAATAGTTCCTCTCTGGTTATATTGTAGAGTGGGTTCTGGGTAATCTGTATTAAGATATTTATTGGCCTGTTGCAGTTTTTCACGCAGTGTACGCATAACACTTTGCACTAAGGCGATAGGGACTCTTACTGTTTTCATATTAGAGAGCATATAGCGCCTTATTAAAACACGCAATAAAAGAAAACTTGCACAATATATAAATTAACATATTATTAAAAAGTATATTGATTATGGAGTTTACCATGACACAACGAGTTCAACCTGATTTATTGGAAGCCATGAAATTAGCGGCTAATGAAGCCTCTAGTATGCTGAAAACGCTAGGTAATGGTGATCGACTACTCTTATTGTGCCAATTAAGTCAGGGCGAAAAAAGTGTCAGTGAATTGGAAGAAAGTTTAGGGATCCGCCAGCCTACGCTTTCTCAACAACTTACTGTGTTAAGAAATGAAGGGCTTGTGAATACTCGTCGTGATGGAAAACGTATTTTTTATTCTATTGCTGATGAAAAAGTATTGGTGCTATTAAATACACTTTATCAGCTATATTGTCCTATAGCAGGTTAACTTATGAATATAGATTGGGTTCACTTTACGCCTTGGAGCTCGGCATTGGGTGGGCTATTAATAGGTTTAGCAGCGGCTATTTTGTTACTGTTTAATGGTCGTATTGCGGGTATTAGTGGGATTTTAGGAGGGGTATTAACCACTAACCAACAAGGTAATGGGTGGCGATGGGCATTTTTACTCGGTATGTTGATTACACCGACACTGTTTTATCTATTTGATAAACCGTTAACACCTATTATTGACGTTTCACCTTGGCAGTTGATCATTGCCGGTGTACTGGTGGGAGCAGGTACACGTCTGGGGAATGGCTGTACCAGTGGGCATGGAATTTGCGGATTAGCACGATTATCGCGTCGTTCTATTGTTGCAGTTCTTGTCTTTATGGTGACGGCATTTGTGACTGTGTATATTCAACGCCATGTCATCGGAGGCTAAGATAATGACCAAATTAATTGCTTTTATTAGTGGCCTATTATTTAGTGCGGGATTGATCATCGGTGGTATGAGCAACCCACAAAAGATCTTGGCATTTTTAGATATTCGTGGAGATTGGGATCCGTCATTGTTATTTATTATGGGGGCGGGTCTTATCGTCAGTGCTATTAGTTACCAAATTGCACGTCATCGTCAACAAAGTTTATTAGCCTGTCCTCTGGCCATTCCAACTAAAACAGTGATTGATAAACCTCTCGTCTTCGGCAGTATCTTATTTGGTTTAGGATGGGGGCTTGCGGGTATTTGCCCTGGACCCGGTTTGGTATTAGCGGGGGGTGGTTTTACCCAAGGTGTATTATTTGTGTCAGCTATGATTGTTGGGTGGCTATTTATTGGGTTAATTCGCAAACCACAATAATCATCACTATTTTAATCACACGCGATAAAAAACAACAAACGGACCGCATTAGCTGTCTGTTTGTTGTTTAATCTTGTTACGGGATTATTTAAAATCTGCGTAAGGAATAAGCGGGTTAGGCGGAAGATCTAAATCACCATTCCATCCATCAAATGAATAGCGTAAATACATTAGTGCATGGCTTGGCGTATAGTTTTTCGCTTGCTGAATATCGATAGCGGCACCTATAAACCAATGTGGTGTTATTCGATGTTCAATTAATGCTCTTGCTGTATAACCAAAACCATGACCCGAATCCCCCTTATCAATGATATTTCTCTCATGCTTAAATATTTCTTTTATGGGATCAGAATTAAATTTATCGCTTGAAACGAGATTTTGTAATGGATAACGTCTGCTATCATCGGTTTTTGAATAAGACCAAGAGAGAGAGCCAGATACTTCCCATGACCAATTTTCAGTACGTTGACGGTAATTAACGGGCAGTGAGAATGAGAGATATTGTTGTGGGCTATAATAACCCCCTTGCCCCAAGGTGTAGCCACTAAGATCTTTATTGTAATGCCAAAGCATGCTATTTAAGCCAACAGAAATGCGGCGATCATTTTCATTGATTAACTTATAGTAATAACCACCCATGGCTTTTACACTGCTGTTATTTTTAACATTTTTTCCTGTTAATCTATCAAACGATATTTCTCCCCAATACCCATCTTGGCCTCCCAGATCATAACTGCCACTTAAACGAAGCCCCGTTTTTCTAACGCCCCCCCAAACTTGATTGGTCCAACTATCACGTTGGCCTGCAAAGGCAAGTAGTGAGCTATTTACCGGGCGACGGTGAAGATCTACACTCCAACCGAAATGATAAAAGCTATCGCTATAAGCAATTTTACCTACCCAATCAGTCACATTAAAACCGAGTGGCGTGGTACCTAAATCCCATTGCCATTGCTCATTTTCCCAACCGATAGCAGGACTAACACCAAAGGCTTTTTGCTTTAGAGGGAAACAACCTGTGCGATAACAACTACCAAATTTAGCATCGTATGGCGCTGTACCTAATGTGCCACTATTTAAGTGCACAAAATCAGTACGCCAAAAGAAACGGCCATGATAAATAGGATGATCCAGTTGTAACATGGTGGTATGAGCGCGTAATTTAGAGTATCCCTCACTGCCATTTGCTCCCCAATAATCATGCTCTAGGGTAAAACGCCACTCTTGTTGACGATAAAGGGTACTCGCATCATCACGTACACTACGTGATAGCCAATTATCATTTGGGTTGTTGCGCATAAGTGTGGTGTATTCAATATTGTTTTTTGGCAGTGTATGCGTGATACCCTCTTTTAGCATCGCTTGTTGATAATAGTGATGAGCGGATTGAACTTGTTGGCTATCACGATAAAAACGACCAATATCACGTAAAATTAATCCATCAGCACTATCTGGCTCCTTGTCAACTTGGCGAGCTAAATAGATAAAATAGTGTTTGGCTTTATCAATATTTCCCGCCATTTTTTCAGCGTTTGCTAAACGTCTTAGTGAATAGTGGTTAAATTTTTCAGGAGATAATTGTTCTATCTGAGCTAAGTAATAACGAGCTTGATCTATTTGATGTTGCGCTAAAGATATCTCTGTTGCACCTAATAGTGCTGTTTCATTATTAGGCGCTAAATTTAATACTGTATGATAATAATTTAATGCTTGATTGAGTTGGTCATCTTCTTCGGCCCATTGCGCTAACAACAGATAGCTTTCTATTTTTTGCTCAGGAGGAATATGGGTGAAAAGATATTCGACAGCTTGCTGTTGTTGGTTATGTTCTCTTAGTGATTGTGCATGCGCCATAATTTGACCAAAACGTAATTGGCTATCTAAGGCGTTCATACTTTCACTGCGCTGCGATAAAGGGATCGTCTTTAAGGTGTTAAGTGCTTGTTGTTCTCGCCCTGTTTTATTGAGATATAACGCATAGGCATATCGTCGAGAGGGATCATTAGGTCGTCGTTGATTAAGTTGATTAAAGTAATCCTCAGCAAGTTGGGGTTGTTGAGTGATAAGTAAATCATCCGCCAGACGATAAATATTCCAGACTTCATCGGGATACGCTTTAGCGATAGCCTTACGTTTCTCAATCGCACTGAGATAGTGTTGTTGCTGTTCATCATCAGCAGCTAAGTCTTGTTGTATACCTGAAATGATATACCCATAGTCTTGGGTTAAATTTTTGTATTGCTGTGATGTCAAGTTAGCCATAAATTGGGCGGCTTTTTGATGAGATTGTTGACGATAGAGCTTGGTCAGACTATGCAAAGTCGCCGCATCATTAGGCTGATATTGTAGCGCTTGTTGATAATAACGTTCAGCTTGTTCTAATTGATGTTGCGCCAACTCGATATCCCCTAAACCAATATAAGCTTCACTTTTATAGGGGCTGAGTTGACGTACTTGGGTAAAATAGTGCTTAGCGGCAGAGTACTCTTGATTTAATAACGCTTCATCAGCCTTGGCAAGTAAATGCCAATATTGATTTGATTGCAACAGCGTACGCCACAAATCACTATCATCGTGTTTGGGGGACAATGTGAGTGCTTGAGAAAGATAATAAATCGCGGGTGCCCGTTGATTTGCGCGCGAATAGCGCACGCCTAATGTTCCTATTATATCTGCATTATCAGGCTGCTGGCGTAATTGCTGTTTTAATGCGCGAATAGATAGTGTGTTATAGGAGACAGAGCCCGCCGATGCGGTAGATAATGCTGGGGTAAGATGATATTGCTGATAGATATTAGCTATCTGTTGGTTATTGGGATAAGTGTGATAAATCTGCTTAATACGTGCCATTTTGTTGGCATGGCTTGAAGCAATTAATACATTGAGATACTCAAGGGCTAACCCTTCATCGGGGGGCGTGCCTTGGTAAATATCATCATATAATTGCAAGGCTTCATCATAACGCCCCGCAGTCTGATAAAGGTAGGCTTTTTGTAGGATTTGGCGGTTATCTTCATGGGTTAATGATAGTAGCTTAATCGCACGTTGATATTGTTCAGTATTTTCGCCATGCATACGTAATTGCTCAACCAGTTGTTGTGCTTTTGCTGTTTCTTTTTGTTTTACAGCAAATTGGATACGCATTAACAACACACTAGGATCGTTCGGTTTTATAAGTGATAAACGATACAGTGATTGAGAAACTAAAACATCGTTACTTTTCGAGTTGCCTAGTCTAACTTGCTCATATAAAAAAGTTTCAGTCGGATCATCTGCGGCTTGCGTGACAGGCAATATGCCTGCCAGCAAACTAAGAGCAAGAAGATATTGGCGATATTGATAACAAATGCGCCACATCATAACTTACTCCTTATCCGCAAGACGACGTTGGCTTCTTATTTTCATTGCTCGCCAAATAAGAAGAGAAATAAGCACAATACCGACAATGGCAGCTAACCCCAGCCAAATAGGGTGTGAAGCAAAAACATACCAAACCTCTTCCCACCAAGGTAAATAGCCGACGAAATAGGTATCACCAACACGTAAACTATGGACACCAGACTCTCTGACTAATACTACAGAGCCATGCATTGCATCACGTTTACCACTATCACTTATCGCTTCATTTAATAATCGATAACCTTGGGGACTATCGGCTAATAGCGCCACTACACTACGCTGTGAAAAGAACGGAGATTGAAAACCAATAATAGTGCCGAGTGATCCGGTTGATGTTAAAGATGTTCTGCTATCTGGGCGCTTATCTAGATCTTGATAATTGGTATGACTAAAAATGGTGATTTCACGTGATGGCAGTGTAATTTCGCTACGTGCTTTATCAATCAAGACATTCATCTGTTTATCATTATTGAGTGCTGGAGGAATTGTCCCGATTAATAATAAATCAGCTTCTTGTTTTGATAATTCCTCTAATGATGCAGTTAAAGAGATATTTAACGCGGGATAGCCAGTTTGTGCACCAATATTACCTAATGATATCAATAACGTTGTTAATTGCTCAGGTGAAGGGGATTGGTTGACATAAATAAGGGTTTCTGACAAATCTGCATAACGGCTAAATGGGAACCCAGCATGACTATAAACACGCAAATCAGGTAGAGCAATATAGTGGCGATAGTTACCAGTAAAATTAAAGCTTGATAATTCATCTAATGCTACTGTGTTAGGGACTGGGTGATAAGTAATACATTGATCAACGGAGCCTCCGGGGATCGGATTTGTATAGTCAAAAGAGAAACGGATCTGATTACGTTCACCTAATTTTACCGCGGGGATATTGAGAAGATTTTTGTTTTCGATCCAACCTTGAATTAACGGTAGATAAGCCACAATAAAGTTCTCTTTTTTATCTCTCTCTAAAGGGTAGGCTTTGATAAAGTGATCGTTGACTGAAATCGACATACGAGAATCATCTTGAAATGCCGGAGCGGTATAACGATAACGCAATTGCATCTGTAGCCCTGTATTATTAAACATAAATAAATCAGGAGGTAAGGTCATATTGAGTGTGATGGGAGCAGGCTCTAGTCCACGAGATTGCAACTGACCTTGATAATCTTGCAAGGTATTAAAGTAGATTGGTTTATTTAATTGTACCCACTTAGGTGCATCATAAGGCTCACGTGGTGCCAATAGATTGACATCATTAATGGTGACGGTATCCCCTCTAAAAATAACTTGTCCCCGGGCAATACCATTGACGGCGGTAATTAAGTCATTGTCATCGCGACCCATTACTAACAGCAGTTTTACATAAGGATCCGTTGGGTGTGAGACTAATTCAATGGTGGGAGCATTGACATTGGCATGTGTATTAAGAAAGTCGGGGCGCTGTTTATTAGTGGCAAATACAATGCTGTGTTGATTGGGCAACTGATTGTAATACACAGGGTAGTGTTGCTGGCGCCAATCGACTTGTGTACCAAACCAAGAAGCGAGTATTCCCGCCGCTTTTTGTTGGGTAAGATTAGGGGATTGGCTAAACACCATAGGTAAGGTAAAAGTACCAAAATCGCGACTATCAAAGAAAGGCTCGGGGAAATTGGCTAATTCGTTACTCAATTTCAATGATTGATAGGTGAGATGCAGTTGGCTATTTTTGCTGATATCAAGCCATAAGGTGGTATTGGCTTGGTTTTCACAAATTTCTCGGTAATGGCCGATAAAAGTAAATTTTAAATGATTAAAATCTTGAATAAACCGTGGATCGAGCGGTAATGTAATGTGGTTTTTATGGCCGAGATCTTCTTTTTTCAGGGGGATCACGCCCATGATTTCATCATTTAAATAGATATTAAGATGTGATTCTATAGGCAGTAATGAAGGAGAGGGGGTAAACTCTAGATCTAATATTGCCTGTGAAACATATTCATCACTACGAACACCAAATTCTAGATAACCATCAGGGCTAGCGCCTTGTAATTTTAGAGCACCATAAGTAGGTGCTGTTGTTGCAAATAGTCGTGTTTCTTGGCGAGATGGGATTATCTGATCCGGTGATGTTAAAGTGATTTTCTCTTCTTCAACCGTTATGAAAGGTTGTTCCGTTATAACCGCTGGCACTTCTTTTTCGTCATCACTATAAGCTAAACCGGAAAGCATAAGTAAGGCGAATAGTAGAAAATATTTTTTCATTATTATTACCCATAGATCTTATTGTTCATTAATAAATTCCCAAAAAGCTGAGTTTTACCGTTAAGATTAATGAAATATTTGTGAAACATTGACACGTCGTGGAAGTAGCGATAATAGCCACAATAAACACTGCCCTAATAAACGAAATAAGAGGTAAACAAGATACGGGGCGCGTTTAAGTAAGGTGTTATAGCCCCGCATACTGATATAAATGATATTTCTTAAACTATTCAGTGGATTATCGGCAGGGAGAGCGTGTTGCCAATTAGCCCAAGTGTCGGCTCGTTCAAAAGTACAGGCGGTAAAATCAATGGATTTTTGTGTATCCATATTAAGCAGTTGTAAGCCAATAATGCGATTATCAATCCGTAAAATACGTGCTTCAAAAGCATATTCACGTTGATTTTGTTTGAGAATAACGGTGATCTCTTGGTGACAAGATAAGGGAACTGTAAAATTATCTGGTAATACAATGGCACAGCCATTATCAGAGAAGTCATTGAGCTGACAAGAATAAAGCGAACCGTCTTGGAGTAATAGCATTGCGGGCACTTTTAGACGTACCCGTGGGAACTGTCGCTCTTGCTTTGCTTCTACAGAAACAGCAATGGCAACACCTAGTAATACTAAGTTATAGCATACCCAAACTAAGCACATGAGTACGGCTAACCTTTCATCGGGATCGCCTGTTGCGATACGCCAGAAAGCAAATAGAATTCCTAGCAAATTAAGATTAAGAAACAGAATATAGGGGCGATTAATTTGCCAATCGACAAAACTTTTCTTCATGATTGCCCCTTTCTCTGTGACATTAAATTTACCTTTATAAGGTGAGAATAGGGTGCTTAATACGGGGCGAGTGGTGTACCAAGCTAAAATCGTTTCATAAATCTCTCCCCAAAATGAGTGGCGATAAGGACCTTGTAATTTGGTCGCGGCTAACCAAATGTGTAATAAATAAGGCACGACATACAAAGCGATAGCGATGGCGGGAGCGTAAATAATATAGGCATGAAAGATAAGGAACGTTAGTGGTGCTAATAAGAAGATCATCCTTGGTATGCCTGATAAAAAGTGCAACATGGCATTGAGGTAACAAAAGCGCTGTGGCAGTGTCAGCCCTTTGCCAAAGAGCGGGTTATCTAAACGAAATATTTGTATCATTCCTTTTGCCCAACGTATGCGTTGGCCAATATGTGCTGAAAGTGATCCTGTTGCTAATCCTGCGGCAAGAGGGATACGAATATAAGCAGAAGTCCAACCATGACGATGTAAGCGTAATGAGGTATGTGCGTCTTCGGTCACAGTTTCAACTGCCAGCCCGCCAATTTCATCTAAAGCACAACGACGTAATACAGCACAGGAGCCGCAGAAAAAAGCTGCATTCCAAGTATCATTACCATCTTGCACTAATCCATAAAAAAGCGTGCCTTCATTCGGTGTTTCGCGGAAATTGCCTAAATTACGTTCAAAGGGATCAGGAGAGAAAAAATGGTGTGGTGTTTGTACCAATGCCATTTTTTCGTCTTTTAGGAACCAGCCCATAGTAAATTGTAAGAATGAGCGTGTCGGAATATGGTCACAGTCAAAAATAGCCACATATTCTCCGCAGGCTTTGCTCAATGCATGGTTGATATTGCCGGCTTTAGCAAAATCATGTTTTTCACGAGTGATATACCGAATACCAATTTCTTTAGCAAAAGCCGCAAACTCAGGGCGAGAGCCATCATCTAATAAATAGATAGTTAATCTATCTTTAGGCCAATCAATGTTTAAACAGGCATAAAGTGTTGGTTTTACAACTTGTAGCGCTTCGTTATATGTGGGAATAAAAATATCGACAGTAGGCCATTGTGTTGTATCTTGAGGCATTGAAATAGGTTGTCGATGGAGTGGCCAAATACATTGCATAAAACTAAGAAATAACACAATCCATGCATAGGTTTCAGCCAGTAATAGTAAGATCCCAAAGAAAAGGCTCAGATTATCCACCCAGTAGAGTGTGTATTGATAGCGCCACCAAATATATCGGCAAGCAATAGTCAGCGATAAAATAATAATGGTAATAGAAGACAGTCGGCCAGGGATATCGCGGATAGCTAAGGCTATCAGCCAAATCACGAGAACAAAAACAAATTGTAGTTTTAAATCAAAAGGTTGAGTGATACTTAATAAGATAATAAAAATGGCAAAAACAGCAACGAGCGATAATAGAGCGTATTGCCATAGTGGCGTGTTTGTTTTCTTATGATGGATCATATCTCGCGCAACAGGAGATAAGCGAGCAAAGAGATTTTGATAATACTGTCTAATATAGACAATAAATTGAATCGGTTTTTTCACCAAGGTGAGCATCAAATAATGGCAAATAAGCCAAATACTTTGTAATAAGTATCGGATCGGATCGCATAATTTAGGGCGACGCGGATTAATATGAGGAAATAGTTGTTGTTGTTTTTGTGCTATTTTCTGCCAAAAAGGGGATTCCATACGCAAAAAGAGCCACATTAATACCCAGAAAAGCTCATTCACGATAACCGCACTGAATGAAGCCCCATTATGACGATAAAATTTGTAATAACGGGTTAAGATATGCGACTGCATAGTAGCCTGTTGCCTTATCGAGCGGGACGCTTTTTTCTCTGGATAATCGATGGTTGACATTGTGGCTATCCTTTTTTGCTTAACAATAAAGGCAAACACCATTGTAGAAGTTGATTAATTTCTTCAACTAACATGCAATTAGCGCGGTAATCATATAAAGGTAAGCGTGAAGCACAGGCTTCTAATAATGCTTCATCGCGATGAAGTTTTATTGGGCAGAAAGGAAACTGACTGGTTTGCCAAAATTGATAAAAATCTTGATGGATTTGGCTAGTGGCACAAAATTGATTCACCAGAATATACTCATTGGCAGCAAAGGTATGTTGGTTAAGCCGAATATGACAGTTACTTTCAGGTGTGGTAACGGTTAATACGATATTGGCTTTCGCAACCCATGATTTAAAAAGGGTATCGTGCTCTGGTTGTAAATCGAGGAAAATTAAAGTGTCTGGGTATTGTCGAGTAAAAGCGGTAAAAAAATGCTGCAGATGTTGATTGGCAGTGGCAGATGCTTGCAAATGCAATTTATCTTCTAAATTAACGACTCCAAAAGGTAAAATTTGATAACCGTTTTGATAATCACAAATCGCTTGTTCTATTGGGGTATGCGCGAGTAGTGCTTGTCCTAATGTGGTGCCTTGTGATTTTTCTGGAAAATAGAAATGTAAGATATTATTCACACAGTTATCGATAACAATGACATTGTATTTATGGTGATGAAATTGGCGAGCCAGTGCAACGGTTATTGAGGTGGTTCCTACTCCACCTCTGAGCCCTTTTAATACAATTAGTGGCATAGTTTTTCTCATTTAGTTATTGAATTAAATGTGTTGAGTAATGGCCAACGATAAATAAGGCTATGTTGATTTTCTTCGTTATTAATATCTCTATAGTGATAGTTGTTTATTGAAAATAATTTCTTTAATTTATTTATATCTTGGTTTGTACTCTCTTTTTCTCTTTTTATCTCTGAGCGAATAAATTTTTTATTTTCCATTTTTTAATCCTCATGTAAAAATAAATTCTTAATCTGTAATTTT
>OBXQ01000228.1_pt1 | contig 41246 bp, 53 predicted proteins | sample 1476641 | NCBI WGS metagenome assembly OBXQ01 (sample SAMEA2580174, study PRJEB22360) | human gut metagenome | biome: human gut; feature: human-associated habitat; material: faeces | place: Denmark | collected 2008/2010
ATTCTATTGTCCTTTTCATTGCTTCCCTTTCCTCCGGTTCTCCCGGAAATGTTAAGTTAGTAAAGTGATCGTCTTAGAAGTATCCGACGCATCAATATCTACAATGTCTCCAGACAAACTTACCATGTCATTGATTTCCCCTAAGTCCTTTACGTCCTGTGTCTGCACTACTTCCACATTGTATCCTGATGGTAACTCCATCAACAGTGAAATAAGTTCATAATTTTTCATTAATCTTCCTCCTGAAAATAACGATTTTCCCAATCAATCTGTGTACGCCAACATATCTCCCAGGCAGATCTGCTTGTCAGGCTCATAATTCATCCAGAGTGTTTCCACCCGAGGCAAATTGTGCTGCGCTCTGGCTCCAATCTGTGCTTTATGCCATCCTGACAGATATTCCTCATACAGAGGGCACTCATATCCCGACAGCATAACCTTAGCCCGGCTCTCACACAATGCCTCTAACAATTCCCTATGATCCTGATCTGACATCTCATGCCGATACTGTTTTCGTCCACGAGTTGACAGCACGTAGGGCGGATCTGCATAAATCAAAACATTCGAGTGGTTGAATGCTTTGATAAGTTCCAAGGCTGGCCGGTGCTCTATCTGTACCTGCTTCAGGCGTTCCGCCATCTCTGCCAACGCAGCCGGCAGCTCGTTCCAGTAGCGGACCGCATAAGCAGCCTCCCGGCCATACACATCCTTCTTCCATCCACATTTCTCTGTTATCCGGAAACCATGGCTCTGTAATGATCTGATTGCAAAGTATGCAGCCCGCTCCACTGGCGTTCTTGATGGATTCGTGAAGGATTCCTCATATACAGATCGAGCATAGGGCGTATAATCAAGCCATGCACATAGCTGTTCCCGGCTTTCTACATCCTGTAACACGCGAAAGAAATTGACTACATCATCATCCAGATCATTGACCGTCTCTATCGGCGCCGGACACTTTTCAAACAATACCGCACCACCACCGAAAAACGGCTCCAAGTAGCTGTGATGGGGCGGCATGTACTGAATAATCCATGGTGCAATCCTCTTCTTGCTACCGGGATAGTGCAATGGAATATTCATGATGTACATTCCTCCATCCTTTTCTCCAGAACCGACACCCGCGGCGCATAATAATGTGTCAGCCCTCCATATGTTCCCGCCGGCACCGCCACCACCGCTCGGTCCCCCTTCAGGTAGATGTCCACTTCAAACTTGACATGGCTTTTCTTGGCTTCTGCCGGTACCCATCCCAGGGCGCTTTCCCCCGGCGGCACAACTGCAATTACCTTCCCGATCTTTCTTTCCAACTTCCCTGTGCCTGGCTTTCCCAGGTCACTGTATCGCCCACATTGATCATCGATCCCTTTCACCTCCGCTCTACAACTCTTTCTCCAACTGCAGCAATTCCGCCCTGGCCTGCGTGATCCGGCGTCTGATCGACTCCTTGGTGTGATACATATCAAGTTCGTTGTACAACGGCCCGCGGCCATTTCTCACTTCGAAATTCTCATACTCCTTCACGCTCTCAGCCAGCGTATTCACCATGTTCTGTACCATCATGATTCGATTCGATTTACGCATTCCGCTTCTCCTTCCCATATGCCGCCCGTTCCCGGGCCTCCAGCTCATCCATGAACCAATTCACAATCGGCGCCGCCACAGGCTCCTCTTCCATGGTCGGCGTCGGGCCTTCCCACTTTCTGATCATCCAGGTCCCATGTTTCTGTTTGATCATTCCCGCCTCGCTCGACAACTCATCCCACTGCTCAGAATCCCGCGCCGGTACCCGGTCCCTCCACTTAAGCCAAAACCGCTGTGCCTCTTTCAGCACTGCTGCCACTGTCTCATTGTCCATCCATATCTCCTACTCAAAACTGATCTCCTCATCAAACGGCACCATCCCCTCCGCCGGTTCGAATGTCTCCGCCTTCTGCCATCCAAACTCACGGTTCAACTCATCACCCAATCCATAGATCCGTTTTGACCGCTCGTCATAATCCATCACATATCCGTCCAGACACAGCTTCCCCATCAGACGGCTCTTGGACACCACCAGGCGCCGCTGCGTTGGAGGAAGCTCCTTGTCCCGGTCATAACTCATCACAATCCCAGCCAGGTTCGTGATATCCGCCGATCCGCTTACCTCGTCGTTGGTATCGTTCGTATATCCATTTTTACGGCGGTGGGCCACTAACAGGATCAACACCTCATACTGCATGGCCAGCCGCGCCAGCTTCTTCACAAACCGGGACTGCCGGTCATACTTCTCCGTGTTCTCGTCCACATCCAGGTCAATGGCCGTCATCAGGTTGTCGATCAGGATCACCCTGACCCCATACTGCATAATCGCGCTGCGGATGGTTTTCACAAGATCCTCAGGTTCATCATCATCAATTATCCCCGTGTCATAAAGATAGCACTTATCCTGGTACCAGGCGTTCATCCGGTCCATATTGCTGTTGGTCACAAACCGGTTGACACTCCCGTCTTCCCGGTAGTTCTCAACCACATTTGCCGGCCCTGCCACCTGGAAGTCCAGCCAGGCCTTGAACAGATAATCCGGCAGCTCCCCGGAATACACGAAACATTTATACCCCTGGTCCATCGCGTTGGCCATCATTTGGCCCGCCAGTGTGCTCTTCCCATCCCCGCGTTTCCCTGCAATGATGTCCACCTGTCCAAAGTACAGGCCCCCGCCCAGCAGCCGATCCAGCTGGTAGAGCCCGGTTTTCAGCTTCGGGAGCTTATAAATCTCCACCCGGCTGACCTCTGTAAGCGGCTTCACCCTTCGGACCGGCACCGGCTTTGCCCGTTCCACCGCCGTCTTCACCGCGGCAGCTCCATGCTTGCATAACAGCTCATTGGCGTCCTTACAGCCATGATAATCGGCTTCTTCTACACGGTAGACCGGGTTTGGAAAACGCTGCCGCAGCTCGTCCAGCAGGCTCATATGTCCCTTCTCAAAATCACCGAATACCACGATCTTTCGGAACTTTCTCACCCATTCCCAGCAATGCGGCACCCAGGTAAATCCTCGGGCCCCGGTCGGAACGCTAACTGCATTCTTTACCCCGGCTTCCGACACGGACAGGGAATCAATCTGCCCCTCCGTAATCACCAGAGTCTCGAAATCCACACATTGCTTCATCCCAAACAGGATAGGCCTGGTTCCTGCCTCGCACCACTCCTTGTTCTTGTCCCTGGCCTTATCAAAATCCGTCTTGCGGTATTTCACAAACTGCATATCCCCATTCTCGTCGTAGAAGGGGAATACCAGTACATTGGGGTGCTCTGTCTGCACCGTGATCTCATACCGCTCCGCCACACGGCGGGAGATCCCGCGGCTTTCCAGGTATGCCACCGCCGGCGGCTTGGGCCGGATCGGCTCCTTTGGTGTTTTCAAGGTCCTATATGTCGTTCTGCTCCTGGTGGACGCCTCGGCCTCAGGAATCAGCGTATATCCAAAATCCCGGGCCAGTGTGAGCATATTTCCCTGAACTCCGCAGCTCTGCCGCAGGCATTTGAACTGCCCAGTCCGCAGGTTGATGGCGGAAGAGCCTTTGTCCTTCCGGTTCTTCCCGCCGTGACAGTAAGGGCACTCCGCCAGCTGCAGCTCATCTCCCCGCTGCTTCCCCTGGATTCCAAGAAAGCGCACCAGATCCCATGCGTCCTGCTCCTTAAACTCGTATCTCACACGCTCACCTCCTGAACAAATCCAGACGTTCCTCAGTCATCCTCCCATCCGTAATCAACCGTTGCCTCCTCCTGTGCTTCCACCGCGTCCGGCAGGATGGCCTCCTGGTGGGACTTTGCCCACTCATCATCCAGATAATCCACATAGCCACTGTTGAAAAACGTGCTGCCATGCTTCCAGTACCGCACATCACTGCCCTGCATTTCCGCACAATAGCGTTCAACGGCCCGCGCCAACTCCTCCAGGCCGATTCCAAACAGCTTCCGCTTCTGGGTGTCTGAAACCGCGCCTTTCCCCTTCTTGACCGGGTAAAGCTTCCAAAGCGCTTCGAAAAATCCGTCCACACTTTCTTGAGGTACGTTAGTACCTTTCTTTTTAGTTTTGTTTAGTTTATGTTTATGTTTATTAATAGGTACACTTTGTGGTACAGGTTGTGGTTCACTCTGTGGTTCGGTCTGTGGTACATTTTCGGTACACTTTGTGGTACAAATCGTACCCTCATTTTGTACCACAGAACGTACCACAAGCGAATGCACCTGGTAAATCGCAGCCTGATTCCCTCCCCTGGATCTCCAGGAAATGTACCCATCCTGCTCCAGCCGGTTCCTGGCCCGTTTGATTGCCTGTGCGTTTAGTCCCGATTTCAGCACCAGGACTGATACTGCTACCGTAAACTCTTCCTGCCAACCCGTTTTATTCGCTATGGACATCAGCGCGTGCCATAAGGCGATGGCGGGTGAGGGCAGCGGGTTTAGTTCGAGCGTATCGTAAAACGCCTTGATCTCAGCAATGTAATTCATTGAATCACCCCAGTTCCCGGCCGGATTCCCATTCGCGGTACAGGTGGATCCACTCCTCCAACCGCATTGTAACCAGCCATTCTTCATGATCCCGGCGGTGGAATACCGCGGGGAACGGCCTTCCATCCTCAGGTAAAGCCCCGGCATCCCGCACCGCCTGATCCATGGCGTCATGCAGATTCAGCCGCTCAACTCGTTTGCATTCGATGTGAATCCCCGGAAGGCCTACCACATCGGCGGCGCCGCTGCGGCCGCAATACTGTTGGCCCCGGCGGCAGTCATAGCCATACTCCCGCAGCTGGCCGGCAAGCTCGCGTTCCCCGCGTTTGCCCTTCTCCCTTTGGGATTTCCCCATGTGCCCTCCTTTCTGCCCGGCAGGAGGACCCGCCGGGCGCTGAAAAATCAGAAAGTATACTTTACGGTCCTATCGTGACATATTAAAAGCAAAGCATACCGTTGTTCCCTGTCTCTTATAAATAACTCTTGCCAAATGTCTGCCGGAACTCCTCCCGGCTGCCATAGTGGCTTTCATAATACGCCTGGGCTTTCCGCTTCAGGCTCAGGTCAAACTGCTGATCCATATGGACACTGTATGGGGTCATGTTGTGCCAGTCCGGCCGAAGCGGTACAATAAAACCGTACCGTTCCGACAGTGTCCGATTTGAACCATTGAACACATGGTGCCGTTCCACGTTGCAATCCCCGGTAATTATGCAGTGCTCCATATCATCCGTCAAAACGCTGTACAGCTTTTTCATGGACGTTCCTTCTTTCAGTGCTGTTCATGCAAAGCCATCATCTCCGCCAGCTGATCCGGCGTCATGGTCTCGATCCCCATTTCCCGGCACTCCGACACCAGGCCGTTGATCAACTCAGACATCTCACGGGTATCATAGGTGCTGGAACCTCTCAACATGATGTATGTACGGAATGCAGCGCCATCCCTTGCCTGTTTCACTTCCGACGTCGGTTTGATGTGATAGGTTTCCGCTTCCAGGGCTTTCTCCTCGCCGGAATCATCATCCGGCACCACCACATAGATCATCCGGCCATCGACCGTCTCAGTCTGCCCATAACGTCGCAGCATAAGGTTATGCGCCCGGTTCTTGGAGATTCCTGCAGACTCTGCCAGCCTGGACAGCAGCTGCCAGTAATAGGCATTGGCGTCCAGGCTCCGCTTCCTGCGGAATCGCCTGGCCACGATGGACAGCCGCTGCTCCCGGATTCCCTCCAACTGCCGCGTGATATCCCCCTCCACCTCAAAGGTCAAAAGAAATTTCCCAGACTGCCAGTCCCTGGATACCGTTTTCAAAATGCCCGCCGCCTCCATGTGTTACTCCTGATCCGGCAGTCCCTGGAACCGGGACATGCATTCCTTAAACTGTTCTGTCGTCATTTCCTCCATCGTTTTCACGCCAAAGGTCGCGCAGATGGACGCCCGGTTCACCTTCTTTTTCTTTCCGGTTTCCAGGAGTGTTTTGATCTGCGCCTGGGTTATACGGCCCGGATCAGAAGTGGAAGGTACCGGTGATTCCGCCTTCGCAGGCTGCTTCTGCCCCAAGGTATAGACAACTTTGCCGCCTTTATCCTTTTTGATTACCAGCGCGTTGATGTTGCGGTTCTCATCGTAACCGATCTGGGTAACATGAAATGAATCATAGCAGGTGTACCGCTTCTGTCCTCTTGAATCCACTGCCTCCAGAATGCTGCAGTCCGTCCGGCCAATCCAGATGAAGGGGGCCGTATACAACTCCCTCCCAATCCCCCAGTTAAAACAGGCGCGTTTAAAACTGTCGGAGGCCTGTCCCTTCTCTTTTTCTGTGTAACTCTCTGTCCCGACATCCTGCTTGGCCACCCATTCCCCTGTCTCTCCATCCCGGATCGACACGGTACAGTAGAGCCGGTCCCCGATCAGCTGGTGGGAGCGGGACCAGTTCATCGGTCCCACCACCTCATCCAGAATGTTCTGGTCCACCCGTGCGTCTTTATAGAGCAGAAGGGAAATGCCGGACTCTTTTACTGTAGCGATCCGGCAATCAATCTCTCCGGCAGTCAATGTTCTAAAATTCAGCGTTTTCACCTACGATCACCTCCACCTCTTCATCCAACCGAAATGAGAAATCTGTCTTTATCGGGCTGCAGTCACAGCTATGTACATAAGTGACGAGCCTGCTCTCTGTCCGTTTAATGGCCTCAACACAGAACTTCTGCCAATTTCCATAGTCCCCATACTCCACCCGGATCACCTGGCCGGGCTGAAGATCCTTTGCTTTTATCATCATAGTCTCAATCCTCCAGAACAATCTCTGCCATCAGTTGTGCGATCTCTTCCATCACCCAGTGATATGCCTCTTTTTCAGAGGAGTACTCCGCTCCTTCTCTGGCTCTCTTGGCTACGAGCTCCTGCAATAATACCAGGCTGCGAAAACTTTTATCTTCCATCTTGATTTCCTCCGATTTTCCCCGTATAATAGGGGCTGTAAGATCACTTTTTAGTTACTGGAATCCCGGACGGTTGCCTCCGTCTGGGGTTCTTTTTTTGTACGACTATTTCCCATCAACTGCTTTCTGGCCTTCACAAAATCATCATCACGAAACTTCTTAGATGAATAGGCTTTCGACATGGAACCGATGCCCCCTTCCATATGAATTTCGAGAAGGTAAACTCCATTGTCGTATCCCAGACGGTTCTTCTCATCTCTGCGAATAATCGCCTGAATTTTATCAACGTTGAAAATGTCTGCATTAATTTCAATGAATGTTGCCATATATACCTCCCTTTCACGCCACCGGCAGTTCTGCCCGGATCCACATCTTCATGATCTCCACTGCCTCCCGGCAGCCCGCCTCAATCTCCTGGCCGATCCAACTCCGCAGGCACAAGGTGTCACCTGCCCACAGCTGATCCAGATACTCATGGTACGGATCCAGCCCTATCTCTTCCCAGAACTGCTTGTCCTCATCGTCCAGTGTGCTTATGGCCAGCCGCGCCGCTTTGGCTGCAATAGCCTCCATCTGCTCTCTCTTCATGATTGCCTCCTCTCACACCACAATAATCCCGCCCCATGTCAACGCCAGCAGCGTCCCAGACGCCGCGAACAGCACCATACACATCAGCGCCATACGCTCCGCGCTCTCTTGCCCCCGCCGGGCCTCCCGCAGGCTCCCGCGCAGCCAGGTGTTCTCTTCCTGCAGCTCGTCATAACCAGGATCATTCATAACCTTGATCACTCTATTCACCTCCTCGCCACACTTCGATCTAGCAACATATTTTTCTGAACTGCGGCCTCAGTCACTGCGGCTGTCCTTCCTCCCGTATACGTCCAAGATGTCGATCTAATTTGGGACGGTATACATGAAACTCATCTTGTTTCTTGCCAGTCTTTTCCTTTGGAATGTAATCACCAATGTCAAACAATCCCCTGCGCATATGTTCCCGGACGGCTTGTACTGACATTCCTAATTCCCTTGCGGCAACTGGCATTCTAACTCGTTCGCACATTCCCACCCTCCTTTCTCTTTTCCATCCCCCTCCTATTGACACTTTCATATTTCCGATGTAACATAGAACCATACAGAACATATGTTCTTTCACTCATCAAGAAAGTATTTGAGTGGGACACCGAAGTAATCCGAAAGTACCTGTAACTTGTCCACCTTAGGCTTGCTAACACCCCGTTTCCAATCTGAAAGAGATGACTGTGCAATCCCTGTGTCACGAGATACACGATAGGGCGTGAGGTTTCGTTCCCTTAGTAACCTCTCAAATTTTTCGTACAAAAAAATACACCACCTTTCCTTGTTTAGTATTGAAATTACTACGGAAATGTGATATACTAAGTTTACCAGACAAAGTAATAACATTTCCGTAGTATACAGATCTCGTTGATTCTCATTTGTTCTGTATGCTCATACTATACTACAGATATGCGGTGCAGTCAATAGTAATTCGCATATCTTTAGTAAAATTTGCTTTTTTGTGAAAGGTGAACAAAATATGTATGAGATTTTTGCGCAATTATTGGAAAAGTATAATGTAACTCCATACAAGGTATCTAAAGAAACTGGCATAGCCCAAACAACTCTTAGTGATTGGAAACGAGGTAGGAGTACCCCAAAGCAGGACAAGCTGCAAAAAATAGCTGATTATTTTGGGGTTACTGTAGATTATTTAATGACTGGAAGAGATAATGTGCCAGAAGAAAAAAAGAAGCCTTACAGCGATCTCAAAGGTATATATCTCTCCTACGCACAAGAGGCCCAAGATAGTGGTATTGATCCTGACGATATTCGTCTTGCCATAGATACCATAAAGAGATTAAGAGGAGAAAAATAATTGGAACAGAACTGTAAAAAGCAATTATACAGTGATGTCGCGCGAATCAAACGTTTCATGATCTTTCGAAAAGATCAATATGGTATTAATCTTGTACAAGAATACAATAGCTTTGGAATAAAGCTGAAGGCCATCCCCTTCAAAACCCATGGTCTCAGAGGAATGGCTGCCATTGCAGAAGCGCCAGATCCAGATGTAATCCTATTAAACACCAAACGTTCCCCGCTCGAGCAAAATTTTGACTGCGGTCATGAAACAATGCATTTAGGGCTACATAGGCATACTGGACAAAAGACTTTTAATTGCTACGATGAGGTGACGGCAAAGCAAAACCCTTTTCTGGAATGGCAGGCAAACGAAGGCAGTGCTGAATTTTTTGTGCCACATCGAATATTCATTCCAATGTTACATGAGGTTCTTGGGTTGCATCCTACTTTTCAAACGGTGCAGGAGTTTATCCGACTTGCCTCCAACACTTTTATGGTTCCACGGCAAGTGATTCGGTACCGTCTTGAAAATTTGAAATATGAAATATTACAGTTTTATATCGGAATAGATGTATATGATTTAGAGCTGCTTTCCAAAGCCCAGCAGGAACGTAAGGGCCTTTATATTCGTTCTCTAAACTCCCTTTCTTACGGCGAGCAGTTAGATATGTGTGAATATATACAACAATTAGGAGGTATGTTATGCGAAACATGAAAATTGCATTTGCTACTGTCATTGCGTCCGTATCCATGGGAATAACAGCCTTTGCTGGTCAATGGCAGGCCGAAGGACCTACATGGAAATACATCAAAGATGACGGCAATCCTGCTAAATCTGAATGGATCATAGATGACGGTGAATGGTATCATTTCGATGATAACAGCATAATGCAAACAGGTTGGATACTTGATAATGAAAAGTGGTATTTTCTCGGAAGTGACGGCGCTATGTTCTCTAACATATATACCCCAAAAGGATACTACGTTGGATCGGATGGAGCTTGGATTCCTAATTACAATCCACATACCGATGATGATGATGGAGGCAGCTCTGATCAATCCAGCGCAAACAGCGGCACATCAAACGCTGGAGATTCCAGTATAGAATCCGGAGCTACTGATGGACCGCGTTAAGAAAAGCTTAAAATAGCCACTGGCTTTTTAATAAAACACATACAAGAGGGAGGATACACTATGATTGATTTTCAAAATGGAAGCGTATTTAAACTAAAGAAAGCAGACAACTCTGCTGCAAAAGATGTGGAAGCCTTATTCATCACCGGCGAGGAAATCATCAGCTGTTATAAAGGGTTACGGGATTATGTGGTATTCACCAACAAACGGGCAATATCTGTAAATGTACAGGGTATGACTGGAAAGAAAAAAGACTTTACTTCTCTCCCTTACTCTAAGGTACAGGCTTTCTCTGTAGAGACAGCTGGGGTACTGGACATGGACAGTGAACTGGAAATTTATTTTAGTGGCCTCGGAAAAGTGAAATTTGAATTTTCTGGAGCAAGTGACATTATTCAAATCGGAAAAACTATCGGAGCTTATCTATTGTAATAGAAAAAAGCCCCAGGAGCTGCGAACTCCCAGAGCTTTGACATAGATTCTCACGCCGGATGTACCGGGAATGACAAATCTATCTGATCAATAGAATTATATCATTCCTGGAGCGTCCTGGCAAGGGTTGTATTTTTTTACTCATTTTTCAGGAAAGGACTGATATAATGGCCAAACGTACTAAATACCCTAAGCTCCCTAATGGCTTTGGGACTATCCGTTATCTTGGGAAAAACCGCCGTAATCCTTATGCCGTCCACCCTCCAACTACTGAATTTACCAAAAACGGCGCTCCACTTCGGCCACCATCCCTTTGCTACGTGGACGCATGGATAAAAGGCTTTACAGTCTTGGTAGCGCTTAAAAGCGGTACATATTACCCCGGATTTGAAAAAAACATTGAAATAGAAGATACGAATGACCTAAAAGGTTTGTCTCAGAAAATCCTGGCTGACTACAATCGCTTTAGAAATCCGGACAAAGAAGATAAAGAAAAAACCTTCAAGGACATCTATAACGACTGGTATGCCTACAAGTTTGAACGCGATCAAAGCCGGACTTACTCACCGCACACCTTAAACGCTACCAGGGGTGCATTTAAGCGCTGCAAGACACTACATGACAAAACATTTCGTTCTCTCAGGTATGATGACCTGCAGAAACTAATTGATGATTGCCCTCTTAGCTATGCAAGCCTTGAACAGGTGATTAATCTGCTCCATCAAATGTACGCATATGCAAAAATTTATCATCTGGTAGATGAAGATTGCTCATTGTATTTGAAAATCAACAAGCCTGATAATGAGAAACATGGCGAACCGTTTACAGATGATGACCTAAAGATATTATGGAACAACCAGGATGATGAAGATGTGGAATTTCTTCTAATCATGTGCTATTCGGGTTTTCGAATTGCCGCATATAAAACCATGGAAGTCAATATTGAAGAAAAATATTTTCGGGGTGGAATTAAAAACAAATATAGCAAGAACCGTGTGGTACCTATCCACACCGCCATCCTCCCGTTAGTTAAACGCCGAATGGAACGGGATGGATGCATACTTACCAGTGATCAGACTTTCCGTAAGCACCTGGATGAGAGAAACCTATTGAGCCAGTTGGGGATTGCCCATCATACACCTCATGACTGTCGGCATACATTTTCTAAATTATGCGAGGATTATAAAGTAAATGAGAACGATCGAAAGCGTATGCTGGGCCATTCCTTTGGGAATGATATCACCAATAAGACCTATGGGCACCGCACTTTAGACACATTGCGCAAGCAAATTCATAAAATAAAAGTGCCAAAGCATTAAAAAGCATTTGGGATAATTGTGAACGGTTAGTCACACGTTAGTCACAAATTTTAGAAAAACAACGTAAAAACGTTACTTTTCAGGGTGATTTTTGTAATTAATACTTATCCTCCCCTTTTTGATCGGCTCCGGCGCAAGTGACGCACCGGGGCCGGTTTTTTTGTGGAATGCGGTGGGCCGCGGGCCGGTCTGCGGGCGATTGTTGGTTTTTTGTATTTACGCAAAAAAGAGTGCGGGCACTATCTCTCCGATGGTGAATAGGATAGCTCCTACGAGGTATTTCTGGCTCCTTTCGCAGCGTTCCTCCTGACGGGGATGAAACGAATCACACTGGCTGTCTGAAGCCGGACATATCCATTATCCAACATAACGTATATAGCGGGAGGAAAAATAAATGAGAAAAATAAAAGTGTTTTGCGCAATCCTGACAGCCTCCGTACTTCTGCCGATGACCGCCCAGGCCGGTACATGGACCCACACCTACAATGATGATTACGGTGTGAGTACCGATAAGAACCTGTGGTTTTATCTAAAAGACAACGGGAATTTTGCCCAAAATGAGTGGATCCAAGCGGAAGACGGCATCTGGTATTGGTTTGACGCTTTAGCAACGCTCCCTAACGAAGGCGGCCTTGCCTTAGACGGATCGATGTATAATGGCAACGGTGAATATGTGGATATGTCGACTATCACGTTCGTCACCGAGGACATGTATAATCAGCTCCAGGAAGGGATGAGTTATGATCAGGTTGTGGCGATTCTCGGCAAGGAGCACGAAGTGCACACCTCTGAGCGTCAGCAGACGGGAGATCAAACCGTCGATGTTTTGCAGGTAAAATGGTATTCCCAGGATTTTAAATCCAGTATCCGTCTTACCTTTAACAATGGCATACTCATCAGACGCCGCGCAACATGGAGTCATTAAAAAGGCGGCAGCGGTTTTACAAAAAGCCCTCACAAAAACGAATCTGTCCGCACCTCCTTTCCCTCTTCCCGCATATACTGTTACATACCAACCAAACGAGGTAACCAACATGCCGGGAAGCTGGGAATATCAGCCAAGTCTCACCACGTACGACGCCTTCGTGTTTTACAACGCCATCGGGCAGCACGAGGACTATTTCTACCACCCCATCGCAGTGGCAAAACAGGTGGTAAACGGTATCAACTACAGGTTTATGACCATCGCGGAGCCTAAACAGGCCGGGTACGCCCCTCATTTCGCCCTGGTGACCGTCTACCAGCCGCCGGGCGGCCAGCCCTACGCCACCGCCATCACCCCCATCTCCGTTTAGGGGATTAAAAATGGGGGCGTCTACAGCAATCGTCCAAAGGCCGCGCCAGCGGCCCATTGCATAAAATGAGGCAGTAAAAGGTGATCCCTTTACTGCCTCATTTTATGCTGTTTCCGTTTCATCTCGTACATTCTCCTGTCCGCCAGTTCCAGCAGCCCGGAAACCGAACCGGCGGCCAACTGGTCAACCTGTACGATTCCGTAGCTGACCGACGGGCCGAAGGTTATGCCCTGGCGCTGAAAATCCTCCTCCATGTTCCGGCAGGCTTCCTCCATCAGGACCGCTGCTCCCTGTTCCGTCTTGTCCGGCAGAATCGCCAGAAATTCATCCCCGCCCAGGCGGCAAACGTATTCCGCCCCGAAATAACCGCTGAGAGCATGGGACACACCCACCAGATAGCGGTCCCCCTCCTGGTGTCCCAGATTGTCGTTCACCTTCTTTAGCCCATCCAGATCGATCAGGGCCACGCTGAATTGTTTCCGTTCCTGCACCATTCGGTCCAGCTTCAACAGCCCATACCTGCGGCTGGCGGCCCCGGTCAGAACATCGGTGTACGCCTCGTCCTTCAGCTTGCCCAGACTGCGGTTACTCTGCTCCAGCTGGGATTCCATGTCCTTGAACTTACTCTCATACCGCTCCAGCACGCTCATTCTCACTGCGTGGAGAAAGGACGTGTAAAACGCTCCCACCAACAAAACCGCCGTTATAACCAGAAACATCAGAATCAGGCCGGTGTACGTGCTGCTGTCGTAGACAACGCTCAGAATCAGCAGGTATATGTCGATAAACATCAGCGAGGTGGCCGCAAACCGCAGCTGGCGTTTATTTCCGATCAGAATCTGGATTGCAGCCTGGTCGATCACCCTGCTGAATATTTCCAGACAGACCGTTGATACCAGAATCACCAGCAGCACCAGCACCAGGTAACGGTAATTTCCCCGGAACGCCTCCATGGAGCAGATGTCGCAGTTCAGCGAGAATATTCCGAACAGCAGCATATACAGATCCGCTATATGAAACATAAACGTGCCGCTGGCAAATAGGGCCACAGGCAGGCCGTTCCCGAAAAACAGCAAAAAATACAGCAGCAGCGCGCTGTACAGAAACAGAAAAATCACGATGACGGGGAGCCCGGAAAATACCACCATCCAAAGAAACAGCAGGGACGCACCATAGAACGCGGCGCTGTTTTCCGGCCTCTGGGCATCCAAAAGGGACTTGGAATAGCGGACGGCCCTTTTGGCGTAAACGACCATGGCCGCATAATCCATCAGCAGAAATCCCCCAAATTGTAAAACCTCCTCCATTTTCCCACCTTCCCAAGCATTTTCTTCCTAAACTATCGTATGCCGGAAATCAGAAAATGGGATAAGTCCCGGGGCTGTCCGTCAGCCCATCGCCTCCTCCACGTCCCGGGTGATGGTCCCGTCGTCCTTAACAAAGCTGGGAATTCCCACGAAACCTTCCACCCGCGCGTCCTGATACAGGGGCAGGCGGTCCCGCAGCTTTAAAAATTCCTTTAGATTGGCCATGGAACCGGTGATGTCCACGTACTCGTAGGGGATCTTCTCCCGGTCGAGAACCTCCTGCGCCGCCTCGCAGTCGGGGCAGAGATGGGAACCGTAAAATTTCATTGTCATTCCTCCTCGTCTTACTGTTTGATACTTCAAACTATACCCTTTTTATTCCGCAGATTCAAGGCTATCCTGAAAAAGTGGTCCGCCGTCCGATCACATTTCTAAAATAATGTCAACGGTCCTGTATAAACGCCGGAATCCGGGAGATACTTCCATTATACAAAAGAAAGTTTTTACTTATCCTCCCCTTTTTGGCAGGGCTTTGCACAATGGCGTGCATTGCCCTGCTTTTGCATAACACGAATAAGCCTCAGCGTCCCATTGCTCTGAAGCGTTTTCGAACAGAATTGCAGAGGCGCGGAAGATTTCCCTACAGAGCCCGGTCCTTGTCCGAAGGCACGTACCTTGCAATGCCGTCTATTTCGCAGTCCAAAATCCGGCAGAGATCATTGACTGTTTTCATGGAGATGTCCTGGTTATGCTTCAACCGGTGAAGGGTGCTGTCTGAAACATGATGTTTCTTCGTGAGCGTATACCAATTCTCCTTCGACTGCTTTAAAGTTTCCCAAAATGGCGTATAGTCTATCATTTTCCTTCTCTCCGTGCACATATGGTTTCCAAAAATGCCATAAGATTTGTAAATATTTGATAGACTAAGCATAATTTATATTTTAGGGCTTGAATATCTTCGTAATTATGAATACTCCCCTACCTGTATAAATTTGCACTCTCCCAAGCCTTCCGGCAATCAAAAAGCAGGAAAACATCGGCCATACGCCGGCTGTTCTCCTGCCGTTTTACGATCTTTGGCGTTTATATTACAAAACGCCCTTCTTCCGGTTCTTCTTCAAAATAGTCCTTATAATCTACTTCAATGGATTTTCGCATGCGCTTCATGCTGTAGTACAGGTGCTCTTTTAGGGACGCCTCCACCCCGCGTTCGTCCCGTGCCTCGATGAGGCCGAACAGTTCCTTATGCTCCCCGATGATGCGGGTGAAATCCGTCTCCGTGATGAAATCCAGCATGCGGAAGCGTGTGTAGTGGAGCTGCTGGGCCTGAAGCATTTCCCAGAGCTTCTGGCGGCGCACCGCGGTAAACCAGATGGAGTGCATCCTGGCGTCCATGCGGTAAAACTGTTCCGGCTCGAAGTCCTTCTCCTGGATCAGCGCCTGCTGTTTGGCGATCTGATGGCGGATATCCTCCATCACCATGGGGGACTGCACCGCGATAAAATCCCGCAGCACCATGGTCTCCACGGCCACGCGCATGTAGATCATCTGCTTGATGTTGTCCAGACTCAACAGCGTCACGTAGGTTCCCCGGTAGGGAACAGTCTCCACAAAGCCCTGTTCCTGGAGAAGGCGCAGGGCCTCCCGCACCGGCGTCCTGGACACGCCGAAGCGGTCGCAGACGTCGTTCTCGCTGATCATCTGACCGGGTTTCAGGCGCAGATCCAGAATCTCCTGTTTCAGCGTCTCGCCCACCATCTCACCCCGGCTTTTGTAATTCTTCTCCTCCATTTAACCCCGCCTTTCCCATGGACAATCGTTCCCCGGCCGCTCCGTAGGGGCATTGCCCGTTGTACGGTAAACGGCCCGGAAGCAAGCCTGCCGCCGGACCGTGTGAATACCGATCAATTCCGCTGTTATTTCGGCTGTTTTCCGATGTAGGCCAGGATTCCGCCATCCACATACAGCACCAGGCCGTTCACAAAGTTGGAAGCGTCGGAAGCCAGGAATACGGCCGGTCCGCCCAGATCGTCCGCCTCACCCCAGCGTCCGGCCGGAGTCTTGGAAACGATGAACTGATCGAAGGGATGTCTGGAGCCGTCGGGCTGTGTCTCGCGCAGCGGAGCGGTCTGGGGGGTGGCGATATAGCCGGGCCCAATGCCGTTGCACTGGATGTTGTACTCGCCGTACTCGGAGGCGATGTTCTTGGTCAGCATCTTCAGTCCGCCCTTTGCGGCAGCGTAAGCGGATACGGTCTCGCGGCCAAGCTCGCTCATCATAGAGCAGATGTTAATGATCTTTCCGTGGCCCTTCTTGATCATGCTGGGGATCACGGCCTTGGAAACGATGAAAGGAGCGTTTAAGTCAACGTCAATCACCTGACGGAACTCGGCGGCGCTCATCTCGGTCATGGGGATGCGCTTGATAATGCCCGCGTTGTTCACCAGGATGTCCACCACGCCGACTTCCTGCTCGATTTTGGCCACCAGCTCGTTCACCGCGTTCTCGTCGGTGACGTCGCACACATAGCCGTGGGCTTCAATGCCCTCCTCCTTGTATGCGGCCAGGCCCTTATCCACCAGCTCCTGCTTGATGTCATTGAAAACGATGGTCGCTCCGGCTCCTGCCATGGCCTTGGCGATGGCGAATCCGATGCCGTAGGATGCGCCGGTGATCAGCGCTACTTTACCCTGTAAGGAAAAATTGTCTAAATAGTTTGCCATTTTTTTACCCTCCGTGTATTGATTGTATTGTTAAGGAACAATGTGTGTCTGGGATTATTTCATCTCCACGGGTTTCATGGTGTCCATGTCGTCGAACTCCATGTTCTCGCCGCCCATGGCCCAGATGAAGGTGTAGTTGCTGGTTCCGGCTCCGCTGTGGATACTCCAGGAGGGGCTGATCACGGCCTCCTCGTTCTTCATGATGATGTGGCGGGTCTCGGTGGGCTCTCCCATCATGTGGAACACCACGTTGTCCTCCGGAATCTCAAAGTACATGTACACCTCCATGCGGCGCTCGTGGGTGTGGGCCGGCATGGTGTTCCACACGCTGCCGGGCTCCAGCACGGTCATACCCATGGACAGCTGGCAGGTCTTTAACACGTCCGGGTGGATGAACTGGTTGATCACGCGTTTGTTGGAAGTCTCCATGGCACCCAGAGGTCTCTTGGCGGCCTTCTCGATGGGGATGAAGGTGGTGGTGTAGGAGGTATGGGCCGGAGCGCTGACCATGTAGAACTTGGCCGGCTTCCCGGCGTCGTCGCTGGCGAACTTCACTTCCTTGGTGCCCTTGGTGATGTACAGGCAGTCCTTGTAGCCCATTTTATAGGAAACGCCGTCGGCTGTCACAGTGCCGGCTCCGCCGATGTTGAAAATGCCGATCTCGCGGCGCTCCAGGAAATAGTGGGTGCCGAAGTTCTTCCAGCAGTCGATCCCCTTGTCGATGGAGACCTCCTCGGTGGTGGGCATGCAGCCCAGAGTCACCATGCGGTCCACGTGGGAGTACACCGCTACAACCTCGTTGGCAACGTACAGGTTCTGGATCAAAAACTCGTCGCGCAGCTCCTCGGTGGTGTAGCGCTTGACGTCTCTCTGATTTGCGGAATAGCGAATATCCATATGTTTGTATCCTCCTTATTATATGTAAATTGGGAATATTGAGTTTGTATCCAAACTTCTTTACTTGTATACAAATTTTAAATCTGTATACAGATTAGCACGACCCTTTCCTTTTTGCAATCGGCAAACTCTACAAAAAAAGTGTAATTTTATATGCACATTTACGGAGTCCAGTTGCAAACAGCTGTGATTTATTATATACTAAAGCGTGTTTGTAAGGTATTTATACACCGCTTCGTTTCATACCACTTCAAAGGAGAAATGCATCTATGAAAAAGCATATACTTGTCGGCCAGTCCGGCGGCCCCACCGCTGTCATCAACGCGAGCCTTTACGGCGTGATCCGGGAGGGAATGGCCCATCCCGATGAGATCGATCACGTATACGGAATGGTCAACGGGATCGAGGGATTCCTCTCCGGCCGCGTGGAGGATTTGTCCCACGGTCTTTCCCGGGAACAGATGGAACTGCTTAAGCTCACGCCCGCGGCCTATCTGGGCTCCTGCCGCTACAAGCTGCCGGAAGATTTGAACGCCCCGGTTTATCCGCTGCTGTTTGAGAAATTCCACCGCATGAACATCGGCGCCTGTTTTTACATCGGTGGAAATGATTCCATGGACACGGTGGACAAGCTGTCCCGCTATGCGGCGTCAAAATGCATTGAGATCCCGATGATCGGAATTCCCAAGACCATTGACAACGACCTGATGGAAACGGACCACACGCCGGGTTACGGCAGCGCCGCCAAGTACGTGGCCACCACGGTGCGTGAGATCGTGCTGGACGCGTCGGTGTATCAGCAGAAGTCCGTCACCATTGTAGAGCTTATGGGGCGGCACGCGGGATGGGTGACCGCGGCGGCGGCCCTGGCGCGCAGGGCGGAAGGGGACAATCCGCTGCTGATTTATCTGCCGGAGGGTGACTTTGACATGGAACGCTTCGCAATGGATGTGGAACGGGCACTGGGGAAGAAAAACAGCGTGGTGATCTGCGTGTCCGAGGGGCTGAAGGACGAGCGGGGGAAGTTTATCTGTGAGTATTCGGACGAGGCCCGGCTGGACACCTTTGGGCATAAAATGCTGACGGGATGCGGAAAAATCCTGGAAAATTTTGTAAGAGATCGGTTTGGAGTGAAGGTGCGCTCCATTGAGCTGAACGTGAACCAGAGGTGCAGCGCCATGTTGTCTTCTTTGACGGACGTGGAGGAAGCGGCTACGGCAGGTCGCTTTGGGGTAAGAGCGGCTCTTGAGGGCGCCACGGGGAAGATGGTGAGTTTTGAGCGTGGAAATGAGGAAGCGTATGACCTGAGCTGTGGGCTGAAGGATGTTTCCCTGATTTGCAACCGGGAGAAGAGGTTTCCGCTGGAGTGGATTACGGGCGGGGGATGCGATGTGGGGGATGAATTCCTTCAGTATGCTTTGCCGCTGATCCAGGGGGAGCCGGTGAGGAAAATGAAGGATGGGCTGCCGGAGTTTTTGTGGCGGGAGAGCTAGATGCAGCCGTTCGTGAGAGGCAGGGGAACAGGGGCTGAGGTTCCGGGATTCCGCAGTGGGAGCGTCTAAGACCCCTGTTCCCCTGCCTCTCACCCGCTACGGTGTCGCCGCGGACTAAGGGAAAAGAGGCTTACCAATGGGATATGCCTGATTGGAGCAGATTTTAATGATGGAACTTTCATTCTGACGTATTATGCAATTTTCTTCTTCAGCTCGTCTACTTCCTTTTTCAAATCTTGAATCATCTGGAGCAATAATGTGGTATTTTCATTTTCTAATTTACTGATCCTGTGATACTGGTTAAGCTCGTTGATATTTTTCTGTACCAATTCCACTTTCTTTTCCAGATGGTTCTGAGTCCGAGCGATTTCATCCAATAGCAATGTTTCTGTTTTTTTTGCTCTTGAGTCAATCAAATTTGCGATTGCCAGTAAATCTTTTTCGTCTAACATTCCGCTCACCTCCTGATTTTATAAAATGCACACGTCTTTCAGTATCAGTGCATAGATCGGTTATTCTCTAGTTTGGATTATACCACAGAATTAGAAATTTGCAATGAAGCAGTCCGCAGTCACCGATTGAAATTTACACTTGATTGGTATATTATATATATCACAAAAAGCCCGCTGTGCCCAGCGAAAAAACTGAAACATACAGATACATTGAAAGAATTGGGGGATTTCACGAAATGGAATTAAACTATATTGACATCGGCTGCAACCTCATGGGAAAGCAGTTTAAGAACGACCGGGACCAGGTGGTGGAGCAGTCCCTGGCTGACGGCGTCGGCCTGATCATCACGGGCACCGACCCATCCAGCAACCGGGCGGCGGCGGATTATGTGGCTCGCAGCGGCCGGGAACATCTATGGTATACCTGCGGAATGCACCCGCATAACGCGGACAGCTGGAACCTGGAAAGACGTGAGGAGCTGAACCGCCTGATCGCCGGCAAGGGCGCGCGTGCCGTAGCCCTGGGGGAGGCCGGGCTGGATTATGACCGGATGTTTTCTACCCGGGAAAATCAAATGCACTGTTTTTCGGATATTCTGGACCTGGCGGAGGAGCACGGGCTGCCGCTGTTTCTTCATGAGCGCTCGGCTGAGGGGGATTTTGAAAAGCTGATGAAGGCTCACCGGAGTCTCTGCGGCCGCAGTGTGGTTCACTGTTTTACCGGCACGAAGGAGACGGCTTACCGGTATTTGCAGCTGGGCTGTATGATCGGGATTACCGGCTGGGTCTGCGATCACCGGCGGAACCGGGATGTGGTGGAGGCGTTAAAGATGATACCGCTGGAGCGCCTGATGATCGAGACCGACGCCCCCTATCTGACTCCTCTGAACGTCAAAGGCCTTTCTCGCAGGAACGTTCCTTCCAATATCCGGTATGTGGTGGATCAGATTGCAAAGCTTAAGGGCGTGGAACCGGAGGAGGTCAGAAGAAGGACGCTGAAAAATACAAGAGCGTTCTTTGGACTGTAGATTCGCCTGATGAAAAACGGATAGGGGACCTGCCCTGCCGGAACGATCCCGGTGGGCGGTCCCCTTTTTACGCTACACTCCTGAATACGCGGAAAATCCGCCGTCCACCGGCAGCACGACCCCGGTGATAAAGCCTGCCGCCTCGTTGTTCAGAAGAAACAGCAGCGCGCCGTTGAGTTCTTCGGGCCTCCCGAACCGCTCCATGGGCGTGGCTGCCAGGACTTTGGCGGTGCGCTCCGTGGGAGCGCCGTCCTCGTCGTAGAGCAGGCGCTCGTTCTGCTTGGTTACAAAGAAACCCGGCGCAATGGCGTTTACCCGGATTCCCGCCTTTGCAAAATGAACGGACAGCCACTGGGTGAAATTACTCAGGGCCGCCTCCGCGCCGCTGTAGATCGGAATCCGCGTCAGACCGGTCCGGGCGCTGGCTGAGGATATGTTCAGTATATTGCAGCCCTCCCGGCCCACCATGTCCTTGGCAAATACCTGGCTTGTGAGAAGGGGGCCCATGAAATTCAAATTCAACACCCGCTCGATCCCCTCGCATTTCAAATCGAAAAAGGTCACCACATCCGCCTCGATGTCTCCCATCTCAAAATAGTCCTTGGCTGTGTTGGCGCAGGCCTGATTGCCGCCCGCCCCGTTGACCAGGATGTCGCAGGGTCCTAACTGGGCCAGCACCCTGGCGTGGACGCTCTCCAGTTCCTCCTTGTCCATCACATCCGCCCGGTAAGCAACCGCCCTGCCGCCCAGACGGGTGATCTCATCCGCAGCCTTTGCCGCGGCCTCCTCATTGATGTCCAACAATGCCACCGCGGCCCCGGCTTCGGAAAGCGTGCGCGCAAACATTCCGCAGAGCACGCCGCCCGCTCCCGTGACCACGGCCACCTTGCCGCTCAAATCTGTTCCGAATGTCAGTCCCATGTTTCAGCTCCTTTCACGGCCCACCACAAACGCCTGCCCGTATCATTTCCCGGACAGGCGTTTTGCAGTTTAAACCGTGTTCAATTACTTGCTCATCTTCTCCACTGCCTCGAACAGGCCATTCAGATAGGTTGCGCCCAGGGCTCTGTCGTAGAGGCCGTATCCGGCGCGGCCGGTCTCGCCCCAGATCATACGGCCGTGGTCGGGTCTCACGTAGCCGTCGAAACCGTTGTCCACCAGCGCTTTCACGATCCCGAACATATCCAGGGAACCGCAGCTGGATAAGTGCGCTCTCTCCTCGAAGCCGTTGTCCAGAACCGCAACGTTGCGCAGGTGTGCGAAGTGGATGCGGCCCATCGCGGCGTATTTTCCGGCCATGCGCACCACGTCGTTCTTAGCGGAACAGCCCAGAGAGCCGGTGCACAGGGTGATGCCGTTGTGCTTGTCGTCCACCAGCTTTAAGAAGCGGTCCAGGTTCTCCTCGCAGGTGATGATTCTGGGAAGCCCGAAAATGCTCCAGCAGGGATCGTCCTCGTGGATCGCCATGTTCACGTCGCACTCCGCAGCCACCGGAATCACCCGCTCCAGGAAATACTTCAGGTTGTCCCACAGCATATCCTCGGTCATGCTGTTGTACTCGGCCACAACCGCCTTCAAGCCGTCCTTGGTGTAACTGGAGTCCCAGCCCGGAAGGGTTAAGTCGCTGTCGCTGTTCATGGGATTTACGGCGTCAACCTGCTCCTGATAATAAACCAGGGAAGTAGAGCCGTCGCCCAGCTCGTGGTCCAGCTGGGTTCTGGTCCAATCAAATACCGGCATGAAATTGTAGCAGATGCACTTGATTCCGGCCTCGGCCACCCGGCGGATGTTCTCGCAGTAGTTGGCGATGTATTTGTCTCTGGTATCCTTGCCCAGCTTGATGTCCTCGTGAACCGGGATGCTCTCGATCACGTCAAAGCCCAGTCCCGCGTCCTCAACCTGCTTTTTCAGTCCGGCGATGCTCTCGCGGCTCCAGACCTCGCCCACAGGCACGTCGTAAACCGCTGTCACGATGGACTGCATCCCCGGAATCTGGCGGATATTTTCCAGCGTTACCTTGTCATCTTCTCCATACCATCTGAATGATAATTTCATGTGTAACTCCTCCTTAAATGAATTCACGTTTGCCTCGGATCCTATTATTATATCTTGTCGCCAACCGCGGGTTGGCGATAAGTAGTACGTTATCTTAATTATAACAGATCCAAAAACTACGTCCATGGTTTAATTTGTTGTAAGCATTGCAAATATTGTGGTATACTATCCCCATAGGCAAAAAACGGAGCAGGATCCGCCACTCCCATTTTCCCGTTTTGAAGGAGCACATTCCATGAAAAAGTCTCTCTCCATCAATTTCACAACACGCCAGTACATGCAGTCCGGTGATTTCGAGCTCTTTTACTACAATGACGTCAATCTGGACCACGTTTCCACCCACCAGCACGATTATTATGAATTTTATTTTTTTCTGGAGGGAAATGTCACCTACGAGATCGCCGACAAATGTTATGTGCTGGAATACGGCGATTATCTGCTCATCCCGCCGGGCCTGCCTCACCGCCCGGTCTTTGGGGATCACGAGGGCTCTTACCGCCGTTTCGTGCTGTGGATCAGCCAGAGCTTTTACCGCCGCCTGCGCTCCCACGATCAGGATATGACCTACGCGGTGGACTACGCACAGGGACATCAGACCTACCGTTTCCACACGGACTACATCACCGCTCAGGACATTCTGGGGCGGCTCACCGACATGGTGGAGGAGCTATCCGGCGGCCGCCCCTTTTCCCGGCAGGCTGCGCCCCTGGCCGTCATGTCCTTCCTGGTCCACATCAACCGCATTCTCTACGACAGCCTGCACCAGAAATCCGCGGTCTACGAAAATGTTCTCTACCTGAATATCTGCGATTATGTGAACCGCCATCTGGACGAGGATTTGAGTCTGGACACTCTGGCCGCGTTTTTCTATGTGAGCAAATACCACATCGCCCACATTTTCAAGGATAACATGGGGATTCCTCTCCATCAGTATATCCTGAAAAAGCGCCTCCAAGCCAGCAAAAACGCGATTCTCTCGGACCAGCCCATCAGCCGCGTCTTCCAGCAGTACGGCTTCCGGGACTACACCAGCTTTTTCCGGGCCTTTAAAAAGGAGTACGGCGTCTCGCCCAAGGAATTCCGGGAACAGCACCGCCTGCCGGAACAGCAGGACTTTACCATCTGATAACAGGAGCAAACAAACTATGAACGATCCCATCACACGTCAAATGTATCAATCCTGCCGCCTCTGCCCCAGAATGTGCGGTATTGACCGCAGCCGCGGCACCGGCTTCTGCGGCTGCAGCGACACGCTGCGGGCCGCCCGGGCCGCGCTGCATCAGTGGGAGGAGCCGTGTCTCTCCGGGGCCGAAGGACAGCCGGGCGGCAGCGGCACCGTGTTTTTCTCCGGCTGTACCCTGCGCTGCCTTTTCTGCCAGAACTACCGCATCAGCAGCGAAAACTTCGGCAAGGAGCTGACCCCGGATCAGCTGGCCTCCGTGTTCCTGGATCTACAGTCCCAGGGCGCGCACAATCTCAATCTTGTCACCGCCACCCAGTACCTGCCGGATATTCTCGAAGCCCTGGACCAGGTCAAGGACCGCCTGCATATCCCCGTTGTCTACAACTGCGGCGGCTACGAGTGTCTGGAGACGGTCAAAGCGCTGGCGCCCTACGTGGATATCTGGCTCCCCGACTTCAAATACTTTGACAACCGGCTGGCCGCCAAATACTCCAAGGCCCCCGATTACTTTGAGACCGCCGCCGCGGCCATCGGCCAGATGATCGCCCAGACCGGACCGCCGGTCTACGACAGCCCCCTTCCGTCCTCCGCCCCCCGGCCGCATAACGCCCCCGCATCGAAAACGAGCGGAGCCGCCGCTCCGCTCATGAAAAAAGGCGTCATCATCCGCCATATGGTCCTTCCCTCCCACCGGCGCGACTCCATCGCCCTGCTGCGCTGGATCAGGGAGCACTACCCCCACGGCCATTATCTGATCAGCCTGATGAGCCAGTACACGCCCTTTTTCCACAGCAAGGACTATCCTGAGTTAAACCGCCGTATCACCACCTACGAGTACAACCAGGTAGTGGACGAGGCCATTGCCCTGGGCCTCACCGACGGCTTCATGCAGGAAAAGAGCAGCGCCAAGGAGGAGTACACGCCGCCCTTTGACCTGCAAGGGCTGTAGGGGCGCGGGCCGCCCGCCCGGTACTCCCGCCCGGTATTCCCGCCTTCCGGCTCCCGGCCCGGCTATCCCGTCAGCTCCCCATCAATACCGCTTCCACAACTCCTCCCGGTCCGCCGGGTACACGATTCCCATCTGCCGGCGCGCCTCGTCCATTACCTCCATCTCCATCAGCGAGTATTGGTTGTGCGCCGCGGCCGTCTCCCCGCCCGCCATCAGGCGCAGCCATTCCCGCACCTCCGGCAGCATGGTGTCCTCGCGGCCTTCCGGCACCAGAATCTCCTCCTCACCGTTGCGGTGCCAGATCACGATCCGGCTGGGGTTCGTTAAATCGCCCTCGATCACCATGGTGGCCTCCTCCCCCTGAATCTGGCAGGGGCAGCGGTTGGTGGTGATCTTGGAATACAGCAGCTCCGCCTGCATTCCCTTGTAGGAGGCCAGAATCGTCCCCGCCCCGTCCACGCCGTTCTCCAGGAATACGGCGTCCGCCGTCACCCGCTCCGGCCGCCCGAACAGCTTCACCAGCATGTGCACGCAGTACACGCCGATGTCCATCAGCGCTCCATTGGAAAACCTCGGATCAAAGGCATTTTCCACCACGCCCGCCCGGAACTTGTCATAGCGTGAGGAGTATTTGGCGTACTGCAGGCTGACCCGGCGGATGGTCCCCAGCTTATTTAAGTTCTCTCCGATCAGCCCGAAGGCCGGGATAAAGGCGGAGCGCATCGCCTCCATAAACACCAGGCCCTTCTCATCCGCAATCTCCAACAGCCGCTCCAGTTCCCGCCGGTTGCTGGTCACCGTCTTCTCGCACAGCACATGCTTGCCGTGGGACAGCATCAGCGCCGCCTGCTCAAAATGCAGACTGTTGGGGCTGGCGATATAGACTGCATCCACATCCTTGGCCTCCGCCAGCTCTGTCAGGGAGTCCGTATAACGGTCCGCTCCCCACTGGGCCGCATATTCCCGGGCCTTTTCCACATTTCGGGAATACGCTGCACAATAGTGCAGCCCTTCGCATTTCTTAGCCGCCTCCAAAAACCAGTTCACCACAAAATTTGTCCCTATGGTCGCATAACGAATCATTTTTCCATTTCCTTCCTTTTTCTCAATCCTTTATTAAAAATCCATTCCCGGCGGGCTTTTGCATGGTCACTCTTTCACCAGGCTAAGCTCCCGGCCCTGGGCGTCCCTGAGCGAAAAATCCGCGTCCGGGTCTCCTTTTCCCCAGCAGTAGACGATCCGAACCCCGCCGTACTGCAGCTCCTCCATCTCCTGTTCCCCAAAGGAAACGTTAGCCACGTCCTGATCCGCAATCACGCCGTAGCAGAGGTACCATTCCCCTTGCTGCCGATAAGGACAGTACAGCAAATGGGCCCTGCTCCCACCGCTCTCCACCGGCCCGGATTCCCTGGCCGGAAGATAGCCGAACACCGCCTCCGCCCGGTAGAGGCCAAAAGTTTTTTTCACGGCCGCACAGTCGATTTCCCCTTTTTCACCGAGATACAGAAACAACAGCCGGTTCTGATCCACCGCCTTCTCCCCAATCACTTCCGTGACCGTAAATCCCTCGGCAGTTCCCACCTTCTTCTCCACCGCAACCCTGGCGTCAAAGGACGGACGGAAAATCACCAGCGCCATAAACGCCAGACATCCCAGCGATGTCGCGACCGTTTTCCAGTTTATTTCTTTTTTCACAAAAACGCCCCCTTCACGCCGCGATTGCGCCTCTACTGGGGATTATTGCACACGCCCAAAAACAGCGGAATCCCCTGGTCGCTGATGATCCCGAACAAAAACGGACGATTGAAATCCAGCACATGCCTGCCTTCCGGGAGTCCCGCTCCCGCCATTGCGATCTCCGTATAAGCCGCGGCCTCCACCCCGTCCTCATTGATCCCGATGTGGGTCTCCTGTTTGATCCGGGAGATAAACGCCGGCTCGTCGGACATGGCCGAGAAATCCGCCTGCTCCTCAAACGCCTCCTTCACGCCCATGTCCCGCAGCATATCCGCCAGCTCCAGGCTGTCCCCAAACCGGAACTTCGGCAGTGAGAGATCCATCAGGCCGCCCTGCCCGTCCCGGCGGCTGAACATCTCCTCCAGCTTACCCTGCTGCCGGATCAGCGCTCCGATCTCCACACCCTCGTCCGGCAGAATCAGCATCAGCGAGCCGTTGTCCTTCATCCACAGCTCCGTGCCGGAATATCCGTCTCCCTCGTAATACGTCTGGGAAGCGTTCTTCAGGTGCATATATTCGCACTTGACCTCCTCGTTGTCCGCCGTGGTAAAGCTTCCCTCCGTGTTGGACGACTCCTCAAAACGGTTGATCCACTGACCGTTAAAGTAAACGGTATTGATGATCACCAGCACATCTCTGGGCGACGTCTCCATCTGAGGCGACAGAATGCCGCCTGTGTTCTGGGAAATCCACTGCCCCATGGCAATTCCCGCCTCCGGACCGGCGAAATCCACCGGGAACACCGAAGCGTAAAAATCGTCCTGGGCGGTCCCCAGAAATCCGTCCTTAAACGCCAGTCCCTGCTGAGTCCACAGGGAATTGGCCAGCTTGAGCCGGGAATACTCGTGGGACCTGTAGAGCAGCCGGTAAAGGTTCCCGCACTGGGCGGCCAGCTCCGCCTTATCCTTCATGCCCAGCACCGCCAGCATCTCCTCCTCCGTCTTTCCCTCCGCGCCCTGAGCCGCCAAAGCCAGGGCATAGTAGAGCGACAGCGGGGAATAGTTCCGGTTCTTTGTTCCCTCCGCCAAAAGTCTGGCCGCCGAGTCGTAGGAAAATGCCTGAGCCGCGCCCACAAACTCCGCGCTCACCGGGTTATTCTCCCTCACCTGACTCCTGCTCTCAAAATCCTCCGCGGAAACCGCCTCCGGCTCCTTCACCTGGGTCACGCTGACGGGGTTTGTTTTCTCCGTTTTGTTTACAGCCGGCGCCGTCGTATCCGTATCCTGCCCGCAGCCCGCTAACAGCGCCGCCGCCAGAAAACCCACTGCCGCGCTGCACCATAACTGCTTTCTCATCATAGCACTCCGCCTCCCTCACGTACATCCTTTTCTTTCCATTTTAGCAGACAAATTTCCCCAATGTATTTCTTTTTCCTTAATAAAAAACGAACAATCTGCATCCGAAATCCCGGCCTTGCGGCTTGCATTTTTTTGCACACGGGATATAATGAATACACATTGCAAACATAAAGGAGGAAATTGCTTATGGAAGAGCTGCACAGACAGCGCCTGGACCGGCTGTCGCAGGCATTAAAGGAGGAAGGTCTGACACAGATGATCGTCAGCGATCCGCTGGCCGTCTGGTACTTCACCGGGGTGGACGTACAGCCGGGGGAGCGCCTGTTTGCCTTGTACGCCCGCGCGGACGGCGGACACAAGCTGATCTTAAACAAGCTGTTCACCGTTGCCTGCACCGGCCTCGAGGAGGTCTGGATGACCGACACCGACGACACGATTGGAATCCTGGCCCAAGCGGTGGACCCTGCCGCGGATATGGGAATCGACAAGAACTGGCCCGCCCGCTTTCTTCTGGCCCTGATGGAGCGCAATCCCGGCGTGCGCTACGTCAATTCCTCCGGTTGTGTGGACCGTATCCGCGCCGTAAAGGATGAGGACGAGCAGGAGAAGATGCGCGCCGCCTCCCGGATCAACGACGCCTGCATGGAAGCCGCCGCCGCGTACCTCCGGGAAGGTCTGACAGAGAAGGAAGTCAGCGATTACATCACAAAGCTGTACCGGGACGCGGGCTGCGAGGGTCTGTCCTTCGGCACCATCGTCTCCTACGGCGCCCACGCCGCGGATCCCCACCACGAGCCGGACAACACGGCGTTGAAAAAGGGGGACTGCATCGTGATCGACATGGGCTGCCGCAAGGACCGGTACTGCTCCGACATGACCCGAACCTTCTTCTGTGGGGAACCGGAGCCGGAATATGCGGCAATCCACGATCTGGTCCGGGAGGCCAATGAAAAGGCCGAGGCCATGATCCGCCCCGGCGTCCGCTTCTGCGACATCGACCGCGCCGCCAGGGAGCACATCGAGGCGGGCGGCTACGGCCCATACTTTACCCACCGTCTGGGCCACTCCATCGGGCTGGAGGACCACGAGTTCGGCGACGTCAGCTCCGTCAACACCGACACGGTAAAAGCCGGAATGACCTTTTCCGTGGAACCGGGCGTGTACCTGCCCGGCAAGTTCGGCGTCCGCGTGGAGGACCTGGTGCTGGTCACGGAAGACGGCTGTGAAATCCTGAACCACGTGGAAAAGCGCTGGAAAACCGTCTGACCGGCCTGCGCACCAGCCGCCGCGTACCGCCAGGCGCGCAGGCCGTACCGCGCCGACCGTAACACTTCATAATACTTAATTTTTTGCACAACGAGAAGGCGAGTACCGAATGATCATTTCCATTTCGATACTCGCCTTTAAACTACATCGTCCATTGGACTAAGCCTCACTTTTCTTTAGATTGTCGTGTGCTTCTCTATATGAAATTGTAACTCCGATCTACGTTTGCTACTATGTCCATTTTTTCTTGCATTCCGTTTCACTTCTGATCAATTTTCTCATTTCATTCATGCTCTGCTATCCGGTATCTCTGTTCATCCTAATACCACTTTCTCGTCATGATACTAAAACAATCGTTTTTGATACTCTGTCGATAACGTTTGGAAATTTTCTCATCCGTTACTTCTGCGAATGCTCGTCTAACAGTATTCTAATTTAAATCCAATTCATTAACTGTGACGTTCTTCCAGTTTCAACTCTCAAATGTTTACGAACATTGTCTCATTGTGCACTGCATTGAATCAATTACATTTAACTTTATTGTTTTAAATCTTGCTCTGCTGGACATTTCACTTGGTAGATTGGTTTTTCCTGGTTTCGTTTATGAACTGCTCATATAAACGAAACTAAATTAAGTGCTTCGGCGGTCCGTACCTCCTTTGCTTAGATTTTTGTAGCTGGTATGTGAACTGCTCCTGCAGTTCGTTTCGTTTCTCTTCTGTTCTTTTGATAGCTTTATTATAGCCAAACAGCCCTGATTTGTCAATACTTTTATGCTTTTTTAATACTATTTTTAGCTTATTTTTAAATTGATGTAATTTAATGTAATTGTTGTTATTTTCTCGTATTGTTTATATATTTATTTGGCTATTCTCCGTAAATTATCAGAATATTCACAGATTTGCCGCGCCCGACTCCTCCTCGTTCTCTGCGAGGCAGGTTAATTGCTCCGGCACCAGTTTTTCCCCGCGGGCGAGGGAATGGATCCGTCCGATGAAGAAATGGGATATGGGGCCCACCACCAGGGCGGCCGCCACTGTGCCCTCCCGGATTCCCAGAATTTTCCCTGTGGCCGCCACGGACAGCACCGCCGCCGCAAGCACCAGAATCAGGTCAAAGGCACGCTTCACATGTCCGAAATGCAGACCGAACCTGCGGACAATGGCCCGCACCAGGCCCTCTCCCGGAAGAATCAGCACATCGGGAACCACCTCCAGCGCAATGCCAAGCCCCAGAAATACGCAGCCCGCCGCCAGCACCACCACGCTGCTCAGATAAGAGCGCACCGGCCAGAAGGAAAAGAGTCTGCTCCACCCGTCGATACAGGCCGAAAACAGCAGCGCCGAGGGCAGCTGCAGCAGCTGGACCCGCTCAAAATCCCGGCCCAGAATCACGGCCTGCAGCCCGAACATGAGGGTGTTGACCATCATGGTAAAGGTCCCCAGGGAATAGGGAAACAGAAAGGTCAGCACAAAAGCAGGGCTCGTAACAGGAGAAGTTCCGAGCCCTGCTTTTGTGATCAGGCTGATTCCCAGCGCGCTGGCGATTACGCCGGCCATAAACATCGTGTAACGTTTTATCATATCCGGATTTTTCACAGCGATCACTCCTAAAAAATATTTATACTGACTAAATTTTTTTGCTATTTAATCATACCATTAAAAATCAGCCTCCACAATGGGCAATCCTGCCCAAATGGAGGCTGATCATTCAGCACTTATGCACAATATTTTTTAGGTCATCTAAAACTTTTGAAGATTTGTGAAATCATGGGCGCCCGGCGGATATGTATGGGATAACGGGTGTACAGGAGCATCAAAACCAGCGCCGCCGTGATCGCCGACACCAAAAACGCCAGCGTCAGATTGGAAGGCTTGCGGAAGCGGAAATCCACAATAAACAGGAGTCCCACCACCAGAAGCAGCAGGTAGAGACAGACCACAAACACCCGGTCCGGCACGAAGAACTGGATCATAAACACCAGCGGCAGCGCCACCGCCATGGAGGTGATGGGCAGGCCCCGGTAAAACTTCTCCCCTTCCTCGGTGATCAGGGCGTTGTTCATCTCCATCACGTTGAAGAAGGCCAGCCTTATGACGGAAGACACACAGTACAGCGCGATCACGGTCATGCCCAAAAATCCTCTCACGCCCAGCAGATAGCAGATCAGCGCGGGAAACGCACCGAAGCACACCACATCGCAGAGAGAATCAATCTGGATTCCAAAGGCCTTTGCGTCGTCGGACCGGTTCTTTTTCGTCCTGGCAATCTTGCCGTCAAACATGTCACAGAGCCCTGAAAATGCCAGCAGCACCACCGCGACCTTGAACCGCCCGTGTATCGCCTGTGTCATCCCGATCACAGAGGAGGCGAGGCTCACATAGGTCAGGATAACCGTGTAATCATAAAAACCTATCATAAAGTAACTCCTTCTTTAATACATTTAAGTACATTTCGTCCTGCTCCCGCGCCGTTTAAACATAAAGTGGGCGCCCGCCGTAACCGCTGCGCTGAAGAACAGCTGCACGTAGTAGGCGATGCCGCGGCTGAGCACCATGCCCGGCAGCAGGAAATCTCCGTAGAATATAGGGTCGAATATGGTCAGGAACAGATGCTCGCTGATTCCCATGCCGCCGGGAAGCGGAAGCATATCCACGGACACGGAAATGGATGCCTGAAGCAGCACAATCCGCCACATGGCCGTGCCGTGAAGCCCAAAGGACCGGTACACGAAAAACGTGACAAAAAACAACGCGATCCGCTGCATAAACGTCAGCAGCAGCACATTGACCAATACCCGTTTGTGCTGTTTCAGATAAGCCGCCGTATCCCCGTAATGGTCCATGGTGAGGGTCAGCCGCTCCTTCTTGGCCGCCAGGCGGCGGAACACGCGGAATCCTCCCAGTAGGTCCAGCAGCTTCATGACGATGTTTCGGGCCAGGCTGGTGTGGAACACCAGGATCAGCATGGCGGTGCAGCACACGACATTGAGACCCAGCCCCAAATAAAAGACGGGCAGAACCTCCCACATGTAGCGGTCCATGGTCCCCCTGCAAAACAGCACTAAAAAACAACCGACCGCCACCAGCACCAGCTTGTAGGTGATCGTGACGATCATCAAAACCACTGTGGCCACCGGCACGGGAATCATGTTTTTGCGCATGTATAGGATCTGCGCCGGCTGTCCTCCGCCCGCGGACGGGGTGATACAGCTGAAGAAAAAACCGACGCAGGAATACATGAAACACGTCCTGCGTCTGGTGCGAATCCCCAGCGTACCGAACATATAGTGGAGAATCTTGGACTCTCCCCAGATAAATAAAACAACGCAGCCCATCCCCAGCAAGAGATATACCGGTTCAGCCTCCGTTATGGTCTCCGCAATATCTCCCAGATCTTTCCCAGCAAACACACTGTAAATCGTCAGGGCGAACACAATCAGCACAAAAGCCGCGTTAAACAGATTTTTCTTACGCTCCGACATCCTTTAATTCCTTCCCTGAGACAGCTCTGATGCCGTTTTTGCCCCTGTAGTAATAAATACAATAATCATAATCCTTTTAGACCATATTGTCAAACTTTCTTTCCCAGGAAACTCCAGGAAACATCAGGGAATTCCATCCAGCGCTTACAGATCCACCTTGGGATAACGCCGCCGTATCTTGCGGAAGGTCAGCATGTGGGCGGCCGCGGTGATGGCCCAGGAAACGGGGTAGGATATGTACAGCACGTCCAGGGAACGGTAGGCCGCAAACACGGTGAACACCCAGATCACGCGGAAGCCGCAGGCCCCTGCCAGGGAAACGAACATGGGAACCACGGAATACCCCATACCCCGCAGGCTTCCCACCATGCAGTCCATGATCCCGCAGAGAAAATAGGTGCTGCAGATAATGGTCATGCGCAGCATACCGTAGCGGATCACCTCAGGATCGGAGGAGTAGATGTGCAGCAGGCTCCTGCCGCCTAAAACCGCCCCGGCTCCCAGGGCGATGCCCACGCCGGTCACAACCCCCAGGCAGATGTAGAGCGTGCGGTTGATGCGGGCGTATTTGCCGCCTCCCAGATTCTGGCTGGTAAAGCTCAGATTCGTCTGGTACACCGCGTTCATGGCCGTGTACACAAAGCCCTCCACGTTGGAGCTGGCCGTGTTGCCCGCCATGGCGATGGAACCGAAGGAATTGACCGAGGACTGGATCAGAACATTGGATATGGAGAATATGGCGCCCTGCATCCCCGCGGGCAGGCCCACCTTGACGATCTGTTTCAGTTTCTTCTTGTGAATTTTCAGCTTTTTTAAGTCCAGGCGCATGGAGCCCGGGGCCTTCATCAGGCTTTTAACCACCAGGAAGGCGGAGATGTGCTCCGAGATCACCGTGGCCCAGCCTACGCCGTCCACGCCCATGTGCAGCCCCACCACAAAGATCAGGTTCAGGCACACGTTCACCACCCCGGCCGCAAAGAGGAAATACAGGGGCCGCCTGGTATCTCCCACCGCCCGCAGGATGGCGCTACCGAAGTTGTACAGCATGAGCACGGGCATTCCTGCGAAATAAATCCTCATATATAATACGGACTGGTCCAGCACGTCCTCCGGAGTCCCCATGAGCTCCAGAAGGGGCCTGGCCGCCGCAACTCCCAGAATCACCAAAAACAATCCGCTGATTATACTGGTAGTGATGGCCGTGTGCACCGTCTCGCTGACGTCCTTGTCCTTCTGGCCGCCGTAGTACCGGGCCACCAGCACGTTGGCGCCCACCGACAGGCCCACAAAGACATTGATTAACAGGTTGATCAGGGAAGAGGTGGATCCCACCGCCGCCAGCGCCTGGCTTCCTGCAAACCGCCCAACCACCACGATGTCCGCTGCATTAAACAAAAGCTGGAGGATTCCGGAGAGCATCAGGGGAACCGCAAACAGCAGGATTTTCCCCAAAAGCGGGCCGTTGCACATATCCATCTCGTACGATTTGTTCTTCATGATTCTGCTTTTACTCCTCATTCGTATCTCAATCGCCTGTCCGGCGCCTATCAGTGTATCACAGCCGCTTTGCTTTTGCAATCCAATGGGAGAAAAGTTCGGGCCGTGAAACGCAAGAAGTTCGTATTTCCGGCAAATTTTCTGTTGCGCCTTTTCTTTATTAGTGATACCATAAAGTACATATTGCAGTGGGAGGAATTATCTATGAAACTGGTTTTTCCAGAAAACTATGATCCCCGGTTAAGCGTCCGGGAAACACAGGAAGCGATCAAATACATACGTGACACATTTCAGAAGGAACTCGGAAAGGAGATGAACCTGGAGCGAATCTCCGCCCCCCTGTTCGTGGAAAAGAGCAGCGGTCTGAACGACAACCTAAGCGGCACGGAGCGCCCGGTGCAGTTCGACGTCTCCGGAATCCCCGGCGAGACCATGGAGGTGGTCCACTCCCTGGCCAAGTGGAAGCGCATGGCGTTAAAGGAATACGGCTTCGCCCCCGGCGAGGGCCTGTACACCAACATGAACGCTATCCGCCGGGATGAGGAGCTGGATAACCTGCACTCCTGCTATGTGGACCAGTGGGACTGGGAACAGGTCATCCGCAAGGAGGACCGGAATCTGGAGACCTTAAAGGAGACGGTGCGCCAGATCTTCAAGATCATCAAGCACATGCAGCACGAGGTCTGGTACAAATATCCCGAGGCCGCCAAGCACCTGCCCAAGGACATTCACTTCATCACTTCCCAGGAACTGGAAGACAGATATCCGGACAAAACGCCCAAGGAGCGCGAGAATCTGATCTGCCGGGAGTACGGCTGCGTGTTCCTCATGCAGATCGGCGACAAGTTAAAAAGCGGCGAGCCCCACGACGGCCGGGCGCCGGACTACGACGACTGGCAGCTAAACGGCGATATCCTGTTCTGGTTCGAACATCTGCAGTGCGCGCTGGAGATTTCCAGCATGGGCATCCGCGTGGATGAGAAGGCGCTGGAGGAGCAGTTAAAAAAGGCCGGCTGCGAGGACCGCAGGAGCCTGCCCTACCACCGCATGCTGTTAAACGGCGAGCTGCCCTACACCATCGGCGGCGGCATCGGCCAGTCCCGGCTGTGCATGTTGCTGCTGGACCGCGCCCATGTGGGCGAAGTGCAGGCCAGCATCTGGCCGGAGGAGATGCGCAGAGTATGCAGGGACCACGGCATTTTCCTGCTTTGATATCCGGAGGGAACGCGAATGTCATTAACAGAGCTGTTTATCATCGCCGTGGGACTGTCCATGGACGCCTTCGCCGTGGCCGTCTGTAAAGGCCTTGCCATGCCCCGGATGAGCTGGAAGGGCGCCAGCGTGGTGGGACTGTACTTCGGCGGATTCCAGGGAGCCATGCCCTTCATCGGCTACCTGCTGGGCACCAGGTTCCGTGACGCCATCACGGCCTACGATCACTGGATCGCCTTCATCCTGCTGGCGCTGATCGGCGGCAACATGATCAAGGAATCCCTGGAAACGGAGGCGGAGTGCCCGGACGCGTCCCTGGACGTGCGCAGCATGACGCTTCTGGCCGTGGCCACCAGCATCGACGCTCTGGCCGTTGGCGTCACCTTCGCCTTTCTCACCGTCCCCATTCTGCCGGCCGTATCCTTTATCGGCGTGGTCACCTTCACCCTCTCCATCGTGGGCGTAAAGGTTGGAAATGTCTTCGGCTGCCGCTATAAATCCCGGGCGGAGCTGGCCGGCGGCCTGATCCTGGTGCTGATGGGACTCAAGATCCTGTTCGAACATCTGGGATACCTGAATTTTTGATCTGACAAAAAGGGTCTGCCCCGGACATATCCGTCCGGGACAGACCCCCTTTTTTGTATCCGACTGCAGACGCCGGGAAATCCGGCCGCAGATCGCTCTAATCCCCGGAGGAAGTCTCCGGCTCCGCTTCCAGGCCCATGCCCTCCAGCAGCTCAACCGCTTTGGGCACATCCTCCTCCGCCACAAAAATCTCCTCGCCGAATGTGGAATTGCCGCTGTACAGGTTCATGATCCCCGCAGCGCCCAGATCCCGCTTGTAGCCCGGAATCCCATTTTTTCCCAGAACCTCCAGAATCATCTCCGCCTGCAGATTATCCGGTGCCGTGTAAATCTTCACAGCCTTGCGCTCCATGAACATTCCTCCTCTCAGAAATTCATACCATTGCCTCTGTGAGTTTCCACTTAAAGCATAACACATATTTCCCAAAAAGTCACCGCCGCGGCTGTTACTTTCCTTTTTCTTCCGAAACCGATGTTGAAACGGTTACAACCGATGCAGACTGCGCCGCCCGGCAGCGTGTAAACTGCCGGACGGCGCAGCATCCGAAACGAAATCATTAAATTGTCAGTCGACCCTCACGCCGCTGCCATTGATATCATATCCGTCCACAGTGCAGTTGGTGCGCATCTGACCGGAACTCCGGTCCAGGAAATACCATTCTCCCTTGTACTGCTGCCAACCCTTCTGCATGTATCCCTCATCGTTGAACAGATACCACTGGCCGTTGATCAAGCCCCAGGACTTCAGGTAGTCGTCCTGGTATTTGTAGCGGTAGCCCCGGACCGACTGCTCCCAGTTGCCCCGCAGCACATTGCGGTACTGGTCCATATCGTCCTCAGGCACCATAATGAAATAATAGGTCTTGGACTGGTCCCCGTAGGTAAACTGCAGGGTGTAACAGCGGTTCAGATCGTCGTAGAGCTTTCCCTTGCGGGACTCGCGCTCCACGGTCTCCTGACGCACCACCGGATAACTCACGCCCTCCTCCAGGCCGTAGACCGTGCACTCCTGGCTCACCTGGGTGCCCTCTTTATCGTAGGTGATGATCCGGTAATCCAGCACCACATCGTCCAATTTCACATCATTGTTTTCTCTCGACACATGGAAGGTGTCCTCATCGGAAGCCCTGTGGCCGTCCACATACTGGGTGTATCCGTCGTAAATCGGCGTTTTCCGGTTGTTGATATCCAGAATCACCTCAAACGGCAGACTGCCTTTGGAACCGTCCGCAGCCCATGAGCCAAACGCGGAAGATAAACACAGAATCCCGGTCACCGTCAAGGCTGTCAGGCGCTTTATCAGGCTGTTTCGTCTCATCCGACATCCTCCTTTCCCATCCGGGATTTATTTTACAACCACTTTCACGAATTTCTTCTTGCCGCGCTTAAATACCATACCCTCGCCCTCAAACTGGCTGCGGGCGTACACGGCCTTCACGTCCTTCACTGCCTCGCCGTCCACGCTGACGCCGCCCTGCTCCACATTTCTTCTGGCCTCGGAGCGGGACGCGGATAAGCCGGACTTGTGCAGGACGCTCAGAATGTCGATGGAACCGTCCTTAAAGTCCTCGTCCGCCAGCTCGCAGATGGGCATGTTCTCGGTGCTGCCTCCGGCGGAGAATAAGGCTCTGGCGCCCTCCTGGGCTTTGTCCGCCTCCTCCTCGCCGTGCACCAGCTTGGTCAGCTCGTAGGCCAGGATCTCCTTGGCGGTGTTTAACTGGCTGCCTTCCCATTGATCCATCTCGTCGATCTGCTCGATGGGTAAGAAGGTCAGCATGCGCAGGCACTTGAGCACGTCGGCGTCCGCCACGTTTCTCCAATACTGGTAGAAATCAAAGGGCGTGGTCTTTTCGGGGTCTAGCCACACTGCACCGGACTGGGTCTTGCCCATCTTTTTGCCCTCGGAGTTTAACAGCAGGGTGATGGTCATGGCATGGGCGTCCTTGCCCAGCTTGCGGCGGATCAGCTCGGTGCCGCCCAGCATGTTGCTCCACTGGTCGTCGCCGCCGAACTGCATGTTGCAGCCGTAGCGCTGGAATAACTCGTAGAAGTCGTAGCTCTGCATGATCATGTAGTTGAACTCCAGGAAGCTTAAGCCCTTCTCCATGCGCTGCTTGTAGCACTCGGCTCTCAGCATGTTGTTGACGGAGAAATGGGGGCCTACCTCGCGGAGGAACTCGATGTAGTTCAGTCCCAGGAGCCACTCGGCGTTGTTCACCATCATGGCCTTCCCCTCGGAGAAATCGATGAAACGGCTCATCTGCTTCTTGAAGCAGTCGCAGTTGTGCTGAATGATCTCAGGAGTCATCATGGTGCGCATGTCGGAACGGCCGGAGGGATCGCCGATCATGCCGGTGCCGCCGCCGATCAGGGCGATGGGCCGGTTCCCGGCCATCTGCAGGCGCTTCATCAGGCACAGGGCCATGAAATGTCCCACATGCAGGCTGTCCGCCGTGGGATCGAATCCGATATAGAATACGGCCTTACCTTCGTTGACCATTTTTTTAATCTCTTCTTCATTCGTCACCTGGGCGATCAGGCCGCGGGCGACTAATTCCTCGTAAATCTGCATAGCAATTCTCCTTTTAATGACATGGCAGAGCAAGGCAGGCTCTGCCCGTATGTTATTAGTTTACCATATTTTTGATTTCATGCAAGCCTTTAAGTCTTACGTTTTTCGTTCACGGGGCTGGGGCCGGGGCTCTGTTTTCCCATGGTGCCGCCGGAACCAGGGCTGCTTTCCCACGGCTCTGCCGGAGCTGGGAGCGGGCGCTTTCCCGTCACGCCGCCTCCGTCTCCTGCCTTCCGCCGGTTTTCGCAAGGATCAGCACCGTGACCATAATCAGCCCGAAGCCCAGGAAATCCGGCAGGGTGAAGGACGTGTGCAGCCAGAACACCGAGATGATGATGGAGCTAACCGGCTCCACCCCGGAGTACAGGCTGCCTTTTAAGGGGCCGATGATGCTCACGCCCTGGAGATACAGCCCGAAGGCCACTGCGGTTCCCACCACGATGACGCCGAACATGGCCGCCCAGGTGCCTCCGTCCCAGACCACCGTATAATTCCAGGGGCGCACCAGAAGGCACATGAACAGACCTCCGATGAACATGCCGAAGCCCAGCACCTGGTAGATGTCGTAGCGGTTTACCAGGGTTCCGGGCAGCGTCGTGTAGATCACCGCGCTGACCGCGGCCAGAAGGCCCCACGTCAGTCCCTGAGGGGTCAGCTGCAGGCCGTGGATGTTCCCGTGGGTTCCGATCAGGAAGGTGCCTGTCAGGGACAGGGCGATGGCCAGAAGCTCCAGGCCCGCGGGCCTGCGCCTTCCTTTAAAACATACCAGAAACAGGATCAGCACCGGCGACAGGTACTGGAGCACCGTAGCCGTACCGGCATTGGAGGTCTGCACCGCCATAAAATAGCTGAGCTGGCAGAAGGTGATGCCGCAGAGGGCAAACACCAGCAGATGGCGCACGTCCCGTTTGTGTTTAAAAATCCGCAGATTATTTTTCCGATTTAAAATAAAGCCGTTGATGATCAGCATGAGACCGGCAAAGAGCAGTCTCAGCGCCACCAGCCAGGGGGCCTCGACGCCCCGTCGCTCGAAGAGGAACTGGCCGCAGCAGCCGGAGAGTCCCCAGCACGCTCCGCCCACGATGGTCATCACCGAGCCCATAAACTCCCTGGAGCGCTTCTGATCCGAAGTTTTGCCCACGGCGGGGATTTGTCGTGTTTTCATAATTCGTTTCCTACCTTTTCCATGTCTCTATTTATACTGTGAAAACGTATTTCTGTCAACATTTTCCCGGGAACTCTTGCCGAATCCGGGGATCTATACTATAATAAACCGTTGGAATCGCCCGCAGGTTTTGCCCGCGGCCCATTCCATTCAAATAAATCTGTACAATAGTAAGAGACAGGAATGGAGGTACAAGACAGATGGGATTCACATTTGTCAATGAGCTGCCCACGCCGGATATGATCCGCGAGCAGTTTCCCCTGGCGCCGAACCTGGCGGAAGCCAAGCTTCAGAGGGATGAGGAAATCAAAAACGTATTGACAGGGGAAAGCGATAAGTTTATCGTGCTCATCGGCCCCTGTTCCGCAGACAACGAGGACTCTGTGGTGGACTATACGTCCAGGCTGGTCAAGGTTCAGGAAAAAACAAAAGACCGTCTGATCATTATTCCCAGAGTTTACACCAATAAACCCCGGACCACCGGCGAGGGCTACATGGGTATGATCCATCAGCCGGACCCGGAGAAGAAACCGGACATGTTCGAGGGTATTCTGGCAATCCGCCACATGCACATGCGGGTGATGCGGGAGACGGGCTTCTCCACCGCGGATGAGATGCTCTACCCGGAAAACATGCGCTATCTTTCGGATCTGATGTCCTACGTGGCCGTGGGCGCCCGCTCCGTGGAAAACCAGTTCCACCGCCTGGTGGCCAGCGGCTGCGATGTGCCGGTGGGCATGAAGAACCCCACCAGCGGCGACCTGACCGTGATGCTCAACTCCGTTGTGGCGGCCCAGCTGCCCCACGACTTCATCTTCCGCGGCTGGGAGGTGCAGTGTCCGGGCAACCCACTGACACACACCATCCTGCGCGGCGCGGTGAACAAGCACGGGCAGAGCATCCCCAACTACCACTACGAGGACCTGCGGCTTCTGTTCGACCTGTACAGCAAGCGCAACTTAAAGAATCCGGCCTGCATCGTGGATACCAACCACAGCAACTCCAACAAACATTACCAGGAGCAGATCCGCATCGCCAAGGAGGTGCTGCACAGCCGCCGTCACTCCGCAGATATCAAGCAGATGGTGAAGGGCCTGATGATCGAGAGCTACATCGAGCCCGGCAGCCAGAAGATCGGCGAGCACTGCTACGGCAAGTCCATCACCGACCCCTGTCTGGGCTGGGAGGACAGCGAGCGTCTGCTGTACGAGATCGCGGACACGCTGGATTAAGATTCCTATGGAATCCTGCGCCCGGCCGGCAGCGTAATACCGGCATATCAATAAGGATCGAGTAGGAGGGAGTGATTAACTCCCGTCCTCTCACACCACCGTGCGTACCGT
>OBXQ01000230.1_pt1 | contig 41100 bp, 64 predicted proteins | sample 1476641 | NCBI WGS metagenome assembly OBXQ01 (sample SAMEA2580174, study PRJEB22360) | human gut metagenome | biome: human gut; feature: human-associated habitat; material: faeces | place: Denmark | collected 2008/2010
TATAAAATAGTTTATGTAAGAAATATTATCATTTCTGATATGATATACAGCAGCATGAACATGTCTTGTGGCTGTTATTATCAGACATCGGATAAAATTTGCTGGATGGTGATTTCTTTTAATTTCTTTCGATATTCCAATTCCGCACCATGCAGATAATGCATGATTTTTTCTTCCTTTTCCTTTACCTGCTTTCTGGAATCAAACACCCGATCGACAAGGCTTGTACTCACAGCAAATTGCTCCTGCCCCTCGATGGCATTAAACAGGTCCAGAAAGGTGATGCGGGAGGGGGTTTTCAATAATACAAAGCCGCCGTTTTTACTGGCGATTGAAGAAACGATCTTCGCTTTGACCAGCTGCCGCATGATTTTTTTTAAATAGGAATCTGATACGTTCAGCTTTTTACTGAGCTCGCTGCTTTTTACCGGCCGGCTGCTTGTACTTATCAGCAGCACGATACAGATTGCCTGCTCCAGACTGCCGCGTATTCTCATACTCTCACCTTCTATCATGTATAGTATAGCTGTTTTTTCTTTGTCTTTGCAAGCCTTTTCCTTAAATCAAGCCGTCTTTTTCGTGTGAATTTTTCATAACAATTCTAAACTTTCTGTAAAGAGCGTTGACACAAGCATATAATGTACTATAATTCCAGTATTCCGTGGATATAGTATATCTATGGATAGAAAAGAAAGAAGAGGATATTATGAAGGAAGAATGGAAAAATATAGCAGGCAGTACATGGATCAAGGTTGTGCTGGCAGCGATTATTGTGATTCCCATGCTGTATTCAGGTATTTTTCTGGGTTCTATGTGGGATCCTTACGGAAATGCGGATAAAATACCGGTTGCAGTAGTAAATGAAGACAATAAGGTTACCTATAACGGTTCCAGCCTTCATATCGGGGAGGATCTGGTTGCGAATCTGAAAAAGGCAAAGGAAATGGATTTCTGCTTTGTCGATGCCGAAAAAGCCAGCCAGGGCTTAAAGGATGGCTCTTATTATATGATTATAACGATACCTGAAAATTTTTCATCAAATGCAACAACGCTCATGGATAAACATCCGAAAAAAATGGAGCTCAGGTATACAACGAATCCCGGTACCAATTATATCGCCTCGAAAATGGACGAGACAGCGATTGCAAAAATACGGGAACAGATTTCCGCTACTGTGACAAAAACCTATGCCGATACATTATTCTCCAACGTTCAGGTGTTGAGCAGCGGCTTGAAAACAGCGGGAAAGGGCAGTCAGAAAATTCAGAACGGATTATCCGACAGTATTGCGGGGAATCAGACCATCACGGATAATCTGAACACTCTTGCCTCCAGTACACTGACCTTTCAAGACGGAAGTGAAACACTGAAGCAGGGACTGCAGGCTTATACCGATGGAGTGGCACAGCTGCAACAGGGAAGCAGGCAGCTGCGAAGCGGTATCCGCACGATGAATGGAAAAAGCGTACAGCTTGTTAACGGCGCATCCTCGCTGCACACAGGAAGCGGTGAGCTGCAGCAGGGGGTAGAGGCGTATACAACCGGTGTAGCTGCCCTGCAACAGGGAAGTGAGCAGTTAATGCAAAGCTCTGCAGTTTTAAATCAGGGGGTGAATGCTCTGGCGCAGGGAACCTCCGATTTGCATAAGGGCAGCTCTCGTGTTCTGTCTGGTATGCAGGAGCTATCCACTGCAATAAAATCAAGTACCGACAGTCATGCTGATCTACTTGCTTATTTGCACGAAAAAAATACCGGCAGTGCAGATAGTCTGAAGCAGGTTACACAAGGGGCGGCGGCATTGGAGGCTCAGCTGCAGACAATCATAAACAAGAATACAGATGCGAGTCAGAGATTGAATGCAGCCGCACAGAAATTGAAGGATTTGCATGCTTATGAGGATACTGTGAATCAGCTAACAGAAGCGGCAGCGGATATGAATGATTTAAATCAGCAATATGCTGTGCTCAAGACAGGGCTCTCTAAGCTTTCCAAAGGAAGTGAGGAGATGACAGCTCTTCTCAGCGGAAACGATCAGGCATTGACGCAGCTGCAGCAGGGTCTTTCCACTGTACAGCGTTCACTGGATGCACAGGGCTCCACCGCGGAAGCCATGGGTCTGATACAGGGTATGCAGCAGCTTCAAAGCGGCCTTGCAGATGCTGATAAAGCCTTATCTGGTGAACAGGGACTGGCTTCGGGGATTCATGCTTATACAAAGGGCGTAGATACGATTAGAAACGGTCTTTCCACCTTATCACAGAAATCTACGGCTTTAACAGCCGGTGCAGCTCAATTACAAACAGGTACGACACAGCTGAACTCTGCAATTCCTGCTTTACAGGGCGGAATCACACATCTGCTAACGGGTAGTGATTCTCTATATCAGGGAGCCTCAGCATTAAACAGCAGCAGTCCGACATTATTAAACGGCTCTGCTCAGCTGCAGGGCGGCGCTTCTCAAATCAGCAGTGGTGCTCAGCAGCTTGCGCAGGGCTCCAATACACTGGGAGGCGGACTGTTACAGCTGAAGGACGGTTCCCATACGCTGACAAGCTCGCTGCATAAGGGAGCTGAAGAAAGCTCGGTATCAGCAACACAGAATACAAAGGAAATGCTGGCACAGCCGGTGGTCACAACTCATCAGGAATTGAGCAATGTGGAAAACAATGGTACAGCGATGGCGCCCTATATGATGTCTGTCGGGCTGTATGTTGCCTGCATGGCCTTTACTCTTATGTATCCGCTGTTGAAAAACACAGGTAAAACGACGTCCGGTTTGCGTATGTGGGCTTGCAAGGCTTCTGTTATGTATACGGTCTCCACATTGATGGCAGTCATTATGATCAGTGTGCTGATGCTGGTTAACGGCCTATCTCCCTATCAGACGCTGCTTACCTTTGCCATGGCGGCACTGGTTTCCGCAGGCTTCATGTCCATGATCGTTTTCTTTAACATCACCTGTGGAAAAATCGGAAGCTTTATTGTTCTGATATTCATGGTATTGCAGCTGGGGGGAGCGGCAGGTAGCTATCCGATTGAAACATCCTCCGGATTTTATAATGCGATTCATCCGTTTATGCCATTCAGCTACAGTGTGCATGCATTCCGCAATACGTTGGCAATCGGCGGATCCATTACACCGGATATTCTTGTCTTTGCAGGTATGCTTGTAGTCTTCTCTGTTCTTTCCATTCTGTTTTATCGCTGGAAAACAAGTGTCAGTGAAGAGCATTTTGAAAAGACATTGCTGGCGCAGTTTCATTAGTGCTTATGTAAACCAGCATACTTTGAACATATTATAAGCAATCTGAAAAGGACTTATCGAAGCGATGCAAACGTTCTGATTACTTTGCGGCCGATAGGTCTTTTTTCATCTGCTTCCATGCATAGAGAAATGAATTTTTCATCTTCTATATGCTTGTCCTATGCCTGTTATCAGTATTTTCATATTATGCAGTGAGGTGAAAGCCTCAGGTTAGGAGGAACTTATATGAAGTATGCGAATGGTGCGTGCTGTCCATGGATTCCCAGGGAGCGCGTAGCTGATAATGAATACTGCTATGATGATGTGGACTTTATGGAGCAGCAGCCTAAACATCAACGGCAGCAGGCACAGATGCCTGGTATGGCCTATGTACCGATGCAGGTATGGAAAAAACCGTATGAAAGAGAGATTGGGTTTCAAAGAGGAACGATTTTTCATGCTCTTGATAAACCCTTTCTCGGTGATGAGGGGGCGTGCTGATGATGAATAGAAAGCAACTGCTGAGAAAGCTTCAAATGCTGGATTTTGCGATTCAGGAAACAGCACTGTTTTTAAACTCACACCCTGATGACAGACAGGCAATGCAGTATTATCAGTCTGCCGTGAAGGAACGCGAGAAGACTGCAAAGGAGTATGAACATCTTTGCGGACCATTGACAAATCGGCAGAATCACTCGGATAGCTGGGAGTATAGCAAAGGGCCCTGGCCATGGGAAAGGGAGGATTGATGTATGTGGACATATGAAAAGAAGCTGCAGTTTCCGGTGAATATCAGAAAACCGGATCCTGCTTTCGCAAAAATCGTAATTTCGCAGATTGGCGGTCCGGATGGGGAACTGGCTGCCTCTATGCGTTATCTGAATCAGCGCTATGCCATGCCGTATGACAGTGTACGTGCGATGTTAACGGATATCGGAACGGAAGAATGCGTACATAAAAGTTATCCGTCAAAAAAGCCTTTATTTATGGGAGATTTTCGGGTATAGGTAGAGCGTGAAATTATCTGCGGTGCCGCCATCGCGTATGGAACACTCTCTTTCATACTTGACACAGCGCAAGACTTCCTTCAGCATGGAGTTCTTTTCAAGGGCACTCATATTCTCGTACTGCAGGAGAAGCTGCTCTGTCATCGGGATGATGCTGGTGGCACTTTCAATGCGTTTGTTCTCTTCTATTATTTCCTGCTGCAGTGTCTTCTGCTTCTCTTCGATTTCTGTTATTCTGGAGGATATCTTCTGAGAACGTTGCAGGAAGGTGTCCACGTCATAGATGCCTTTTTCCAGAAAGTCGTGAATGTTATCATTCTGCTTGTTCAAATCCACTGTCTCTTCCCGCAGATCAGCCAGCTGGTTCTGCAATATCTGAAGAATACTGTCGTCGATCTGTGTGTGGCCATTGCTGATTCTTAGTTTTTCTTCCTTGATATATTCTGCCAGAACTTCGATGAGCTTCTGTTCAACATCATCAAAAGGTGCACTGACATTCCTGCATTTATTGTTGGGGCAGATCAGCCCGGTTCGAATGTTTTCTCTTTGATACGGACGTCTTTGCATCTTGGCACCGCACTTCGCACAGATCACAAGCCCTGCCAGTGGATTTTTCATTTCTCTAGCGGAGGTCGGCAGTGGTTTATGCATGGAGAATTTCTTCTGGACCTGGTCGAAGAGCTGCTGATCAATGATAGGCGGATGAATACCGTCAGCCAGCAGGTAGTCATCACTGCGGGGACGGCTTACAGATACGGAGCCGTTCTTTACTCTTTTATGCTGTCCTCTCCACCCCCAGCGGATCTTCCCAACATAGACCGGGTTCTGTAGGATATCTCTGACAGTAGGGTACACCCATTGTTTACCGGTCTTAGATGGGATCGCCATTTCGTTCAGCTGATCAGCAATGGTGGAGATGCCATGTGCTCCATATGCATACCAGCGAAACATCATCCTTACGACCTGCGCTTCCTTCTCCAGCGGTTTTAATGTGAAGCCCTTGTCGTTCTCTATCTTGATGCGTTCATAGCCGTATGGAGGACGGTTGCCCACATATTTGCCTTCCTTAACGGATGCCTGTCTGCCGTTGTTCAGTCTGCGTTTGATCGTCTTATATTCACGGCGGGACATGAAAAGTCCAAACTCAAAATACTCTTCATCGAACTCGTTGTTTGGATCGTATGTTTTAATCGGTGTGATGATCTTCGTATCGGACAGCTTGAAGGCCTGGGCTACGATGCCCTGGTCGATCGTATCACCTCTTGCAAGACGTTCTACTTCCATGACCAGTACACCATCCCATACACCCTGTTCCACTTCAGACAGAAGCTGCTGCATCATCGGTCTGGAGGCAATGGTTTCTCCAGATACGACTTCACGATAAATGTCAGCAATCGGCAGGTGCTGATGTCTGGCAAGTTCCAGGAGCGCTTTCTCATGACGGGCAAGTGTTTCTCCTTCACCACGCAGCTCTGCTTCTCTGTCGGCGCGGGACTTTCTCAGATAGATTAGATATTGCATGTTGATACCTCCATTTACATTTTATGCTTAGTTGTGGTAAAATAGAGGCATAGAAAAAGATATGACTGGGTAGGTCATTTTTCTATGCTGGGTGGTATTGGTAGTACCGCCTATACACTCCGTGTTGGTAGCACGGGGTGTTTTTTAATTTTATAAGTTTAAAAGCTGTTTCTTTTTTGCTTCGAATTCTTCCTGCGTGATTGCCCCGATATCAAATAACTCTTTAAGTTTTTTTATTTCTTCGTAAAGATCGAAGTGATTTAAAGTATTTCTTTCGTTAAATAGAGTCAATAATATATTAGCTTGTTTTTCATAACATTGATATTTCAAAGTTTCAGTATATTCATTTTCATACTGTATATCTAATTCAATATCTGAAACTTCTTCTTTTACAATATTATGAGTACGAGTTATACTTGTAGAATTTTCATTCATTTTAGTATTTCCTGTACCGTGTGCAGCACCGATTACTGTTCCTATTCCAGGTGCAATCAATGTACCAACAGCAGCTCCAATGACACGGCCTGTCTTTTTGCTTTTTCCATTATTAGCTGTGTCGGTTACTGATACAACATTGCTTACAATGTTTTTGCCATTCCATTTTATATTTAAAATAGTGAATGCCGGTTCTTTATTATCTATTGTAAATAAATCTCCTCTAGAACAAAGCCAATATGTACTCAATACATAAGTTCCAAATTTGTTTTGTTGGCCTTTATATAACTCACATATTTTAATATCATCAGAGATTTTAGGTTGAATTGTTGCTACAGTGCGTTCCTTCTTATTAAATAATCCCATATTATCTTCCTCCTGCTTATATATTAAGCCTTAAACCTTCTATTAAGAAATCCTTATGTATTAAACATTTTTATTTCACTGATATAACTTTCCCCAAGCATATTACTGAATCATTTATATGAATATCCTCATACTTTTTATTGTGACTAATCAAAACACTGTCACCAAGTTCTTTTACAAACGCTTCACCATTGATCATGAAGATACCTATTTCACCAATATGTATTTCAGATTGCTTCTTTATCAGTAGCGTATCACCATCGTGATACGTAGGTTCCATGCTGTCCCCATTTACACCGATAGCGAAATCTACATGCATGTTATCCATCTCATTTTCTATTTCTATCATTTCTGGTGGAATGTCATCGAATACATATTGCCCGGTTCCGGCAGATGCTACATGGCCATAATAGGGTACTAATATAGGTGGCTGCAGCATTATGAATTCCTTTGCATGCTCTGTCCGCCGTTCATATTCTTTTTGTAAAACTGTATCTACCATATCTTTTCCGTGTTCATCAAGAGCGCGGTATTTTTTTATTAAGTTTAGTTCATTAACAGTAATACTATTTGAATTGACAACTTTTTCCTTTATATATCCATCAGCTAGAGCATCTGTTTCCAAACCTAGAATATCGCATATTCTCATAACTTTTTTTACACCCGCATTTTGAATACCACTATTCAACATGGATTGAATCGTAGTCGCAGGGATATTCGCTTCTATAGAAAATTGTCTTATACTTCTATATTTGTTTATGATTAGTTCTCTTAGTTCATCTTCTAAAGACATATCTATACCTCCATGTCTCAATAATACATTAAAAGCATACGAAATTCAATACGTATGAACGAAATTAAGTAAAAATATTCGAAAAACAGTTGACATAAAACTTAATTAAGTTTATCATATGAATGTGGTGAACGGAATTAAGTTCATCATCGTGCTTGAATAAGCATAATGATTTAGAGCCGATTATTACATTTGGGCTGTATAATTTACTTTTCTAAAAAGAATGTACGAGCTGGACTGCCAATCCAGTAAGCCATTGAAATGATTTTATAGCCTCTTGCTATTGCACTCTTTACAACAGATGGCTTTGAGGTACAAAATTTCTTTTTTCTCATTATATCACCTCCTTTGTACAGAGGCTCTAAATCACCTAAATTATACCATAGAAAGGGTGTGAGGATGATTTGTATTATATTTTAGAACGAGAGTTAAAAAAGAAAGGTTTAACACGCAAGAATATTTCGGATAAATTAGGTATTTCTATTAGCACTGTCTCTTGCAAATTGAATGACCATTCGGAGTTCACCATTAAGGAATGTAAGGAAATTCGTGAACTTTTAAATTTTAATGGGACAATCGATGAATTATTCAAAACAGAATAGGAAAGGAAGTGAGAAAATGAACAAAAGGAAAAAGAAAAAGGCTTCATCCAAATCTGCCAATTTGAAAAAGCCAATTTCATTATTGATTGATGGCAAAGAGATAGCCAAAACTATTTGTCCTTATCTAGGTCGCCATTTGCCCATTGATGATAAATCTGGAGAAAGTCGATAGTTGCAGTCATAGCTGTACCGACAATAGCTTTTGCTACTTCGTTTTGATATTTCTCTAAACCTTCAGGCGTTGGTTCAAAACTAATCGAAACACCTTTAGATAGTGGAGATTTATCAATAACTTTAGCTACTATTTCTTCATCATTTATCAACTTTCGAAAATCATTAAAATTCTTACTCACGGTTTCACCTCCCCTCACAGACATTATATCACACAGGAGGTAAAGATATTTTTGAAACCAGTGATTCAGATTAGGAAAGGTCAATTCAAAAGAATACGCATACCTTATAAAGGAGGGATGTAATGGATGTGACAGGAAATGTGATTGCAGATTACATGAGTGGGAATACCCATATCGTTATATTGGATGATGCGATAGAACCAGAAGAGGAGCAGGAGCTCATCTATGAACGTGTCAGAGGTATCATCACAAGATCGCGTCTGCGTAGACAAAAAGAAAAGGATGCTCACCCCGTCGAAAGTGCAGCATCCAATCTCAAACCCTTATAAAAAGGATACGCCTTTATTATAAGGGATATAAAGTGGAAAAGCAAGGGATGGAATAATGATGGAATATTTAAAATGTATTATAACTTCTTTGATAATGGGAGCACTTTGTTATGGAGCGGGAAGGCACGAAGGGACTAAAAGTGACGTATTGATGGTTTTGGCAATCCTAATTTATTGCATATACTTATATATTCTCTGAATAAAGATGATATTAATTTTGTATATACATCGTCAAATTCTTTTATAGCTAATGAATTTTTGTAAATTGACATTTCAGCTAAACCTAACATCAATTCTATCATTTGATTATTAAAATCATGCATTAAGTTTTGTGAATCTTCACCCATTAAATGGATATTATCAATCAAAAAGTCAAATAATTCGCTCCATATATCGTAAGGAGTTGGCGGGCGATCTCTATCTATTGTGCTTTTAAGATTTAAGGGAAGCTTTCCGCGCATATAGCGCTGATATAACGGTATATAAAGATTTTTTATCCTATTTTCTAGCATCTGATTATCTTTATTTGAGTTTTCTTTATCAACAGATAATTTAAACAACAAAATAGCAAAGATAGATGGTATAGATGCAATTACCAATTTTTCAAATGAATCTATTATGTACACAAGTAATTGATCGTTCATACAACCCACTCCCTCTTTACTCATAATCATATCACACAATTGTCAGAAAGGAGACATTATGAACAAAGAAATAATTATTACATACGACAACTACCATCAGCAACCAGTTGTAAGTAGCTTACAGATTGCAGAGGATTTTGGCAAACAGCATAAAAATGTTATTCAGTCTATTCAAAATCTCGTGGCTGAAAATTCAGCCGCCAAATCCTGGTTTTACGAAACCACTTACGAAAGTAGAGGAAAGCAGTATCCTATGTATCTCATGAATAAAGATGGGTTTACCTTTCTGGTCATGGGGTTTAATGGAAAGTTGGCCAATGAATGGAAAATCAAATACATTCAGGCATTTAATGCAATGGAGCAGCAAATCAAAGACGGACTGCCAACCACACCAGAAGAGAAGCTGGACTTGCTTGTAGAAGTTGCGCATAACCAGAAAGCAAAGGTTGAGAAAATCGATGAACGTGTAACCCATCTAGAAAAAAATGCAAGAATAGACCCTACACAGTACGGCTATATCGGAAACCTTGTTAATAAGCGCCTGCAGGCTGTGAAAGAAGTGTACAAGTATCAGTGGACGAAGCAGCAATGCGGAGCTTTACGACATGGAATCAATCAGGATATCTGTAACGCAATGGACGCACGGCCACGTACACAAATCAGAGCAAAGGATTTTGACAAGGCATGTCACTTTGTAGAGGGGTGGAACCCATCCAGTGTAACACTAAAGGAAATCGAAGAACTGGGTGAATAATGTGTGGGAATACATAGTAATCGGTCATGCAGTATTAACTATATATTTGGTTATCGGCATGTACAACACCCTGCGTATGGGAGTTATATGCGACCCCATCGTATTACTGGAGAATCATCATGAAAACCATCTATAACCGCATGGATCCAGACCACTACGATGATGAGTGGCAGCTGTCAGCAGACGAGCTGGCAGACCTGCAGGCGGAAGATGCAGAAGCTAAGAAAGAAGAAAGGATTACAGAATATGAATGACATCATGAAAAAGGTCATTGTATGTCCCAAGTGTGGGAAACAGGAATATTACGGTATGCTGCACTGGAGAGACGGAAAAGAAATGTGTCGTAAATGTATCTATGACGTGTGGGAAAGTGAAGGACCTTGGAGAAGAACCCCAAGTGATGAAGTTTTCCCGATCTACGAGGATGGCAAAGATTACACACTTATGACAGCTACTGAGCGTAGCACAAAATCAACACAAGAAATATTTTAAGGAGGAAGAGATATGTTACCAGCAATAAAAGTCTGGAAAATGGACTACAGTTTTATCATCAAGAATTATCTTAACCCTGCATTATGGCAGAAAACATGGACGCTGTTTGAGTATAAGGATTTTGTCATCACTATCAAATTGACAAAAATTGAAACGGAAAATATGAGAATTGTGTTTCGCCTGAACCTGCGGGACAACAGTAGACCGAATACATGGGGAGATCAAGAGGATGTATCATATTCCCTCAAAGGCAGCAGTATCAAATTTCTTATTAAAAACATAAACGGAGCTATATTCAGAATGATCAGTTATCACGAAAGGAACCATGTGCTTGAAGATTTACCCGTATATATAGATGCTAAACAGCAGGGTGATATCGAAATAGAGAAATTAACTGTCTTAGCATCCGAATTTTTGGACGACGAAGGCGTTACAAACGAGGAAATTAGAGAGGCGTATATTGACAAGTATGTAGATGATAACAAGCAAAACGATAAATACATTCAGAGGCTACGTAGCGCATACGAATATCATTTACTGACTGACTTTTATCTCGTGTTTGCAGAATCAATAGGTGACGATGCAAAGTATCAAACAGTCATGGATAAGCTGGAAGAGAACGAGATTGAAAATGTCTTAAAAGAAATCAACCAGTATAAGACATACATTGAAACAGACGATTATCAGGAGGAAATGAAAGGCCTTCTGGAAGAAATTTAGGAGGAAAATGTATGAGCAAAGTAATATGTGTTATGGGAGAGAGCGGAAGTGGTAAAACGACCGCAATGCGCAATCTTCCACCGGAAGAAACAGTATATATTGACTGTGATAAAAAAGGTCTCAGCTGGAAAGGCTGGCGCAATGAATACAATGCAGACAATAAGAACTACATGGTCAGCGATGATGCAGACAAAATTATGCGTATGCTTGTCAAAATCAGCGACAAGCGTCCAGAAATCAAATATGTAGTCATTGATACAATCAATGGCATCATGGTGGGCGATGAAATGCGCAGATGCAAAGAAAAAGGCTACGACAAGTGGATGGATCTTGCACAGTGTATATGGAATATGGTGGACACCGCTCCTACGCTGCGCGATGATCTCAATATCATATTTACAGCACATACGCAGACAGAGCGCGATGACAGCGGTTATATGTTTACTCGCATCAAAACGAGCGGAAAAAAGATTGACAAAATCTGTCTTGAAAGCAAATTCACAACCATCCTGAATGCAAAAGCTGCAGGCGGACGCTATGTATTTGAGACACATGCCAAGAACAGTACAGCAAAAACGCCTATGGGAGCATTTGAAGAGGATGAAATTGATAATGACATTATGGAAGTTATCAAAGTATTGGAGGAGTATTGACATGACGAGAAGTTTATATGAAATCAATGCAGCATACTTGCAGCTGTTTGAAAGAGTTGATCCAGAAACAGGAGAGATTCTGTTTACAGATGAGGAATTGGATGCAATCAAAGAAGAATTTGAAGTAAAAGCTGATAATATCGGCTGTTTGATTAAAGAGGTGAAGGCACTGATCAAGGCAAGAAAAGAAGAAATCGATGCTCTTAAAATGAAAAATGATTCAGACCAGAAGCGAGTCGATCATTTGGAAAAATACTTGTTAAATGCGTTGATGATGCGTGGTAAAAAGAAACTTGCTACCGCCAGAAACACCATAAGTACGAGAAACACAAAGTCAGTTTCTATTGATGCAGAAATTCTCATACCTAAAGAATATTTAAAAGTGAAAACAGAAACATCGCCGATGAAGAAAGAAATCGGTGCAGCACTGAAACAAGGAATTGACGTGCCTGGCTGTAGTTTAGTAGAGAAAACGTCATTAACAGTTAAGTAGGAGGATAAAATGGAACCAATCAACGGATGGAATGAATTAGAAGAAGCTGGAAGTTTTGAAAAAATTGAGTTAGGCGGACACATATGTGCAATCGTTGGCGCGCGCACAGAAGTATCTAAAAGTGGAAACAAGATGCTCGTTATAGCATATGACTTCGCACCAGAAGATAAACAACCAGGTTATTATGGTGCAATGCTTGCAGCGGATAGAAAGAAAGACCCGAATGCAAAGTGGAGAGGTACATATTATCAGGGGTATGGAACAGAACAGTCAAATCCATATTTCAAAGCTTTCATCAACCGGATACTGGAATCTAATCCTGGATACATATGGTCTTGGGATGAAGGAAGCCTGAAAGGAAAGAAATTCTGTGGCGTATTCGGTAGGGAAGAATATCTGAATGATAAAGGAGAATCAAAATTTTCTACTAAGTGTATGTATGTGAGGGCTGTCTCTGAAATTGACAACGTAACAATTCCGGAAGACAAGCTGCTAAAAAAGACAAGCGCACCTTCTGGCGGATTTACACCACAGCAGGCATATGCAAGTCATCTGGATATAAGGGATGATGATCTTCCTTTCTAAGCAATGAGCAAGTTGTATAAGCGCAACGGTGTCTATTGCATAGATGCCGTTGCATTAAAACAAACGGATGAAATGTTTCTTGATTGTGGAGATACGCTGGAAGTTGATATAAAGCTCATTGATAGACGGCATATAACAGATAAACAAAGGCGTTTTATCTTCGCTTTATGCGGAGAGATAGCACGATATACGGGCTATGATTCGGAATGGGTGAGAATGGAATTACAACAACAGTATGCATCAGTAATGGAAATAGAAGTGGAAAGTCTGTCTTCCTGCAGCATGACCTACGCAAACGGCTTAATACGGGCCATTATTGACTACTGCATATATAACGAGATACCGTTTGCTAAGAAGATTATTACGGACTACGAATATACATTCGACGAAAAGCAATCATATGCACTAGCTTTAAAAAGAAGATGCGTAATATGTGGGAAACATGCCGATATACACCATGTTGATGCGGTCGGTGCAGGAAACAATCGTCATAAGATATCGCATGTTGGTAAACGCGCCTTGCCTTTGTGCAGGGGATGTCATATAAAGTGTCACACGATAGGCAATGAGGTATTCATACAAGAGAATCACTTATCACCTTTTGCCATTGATAAGAAAATGGAATATTTTATCAAAAAAGGCGAATTAAAGGTGTTTGATGATGATTAACTACCCAGACGGACGCAAGTATACCTCTGCACAAACACCGCCCACAAAGCCTAAAAAGAGCAAGTATGGAGCAGTCAAAACAGAGGTAGACGGAATTAAGTTTGACAGCAAACATGAGGCATCGCGTTACGAAGAATTACGGCTACTGGAGCAGGCAGGGGAGATAATAAATCTCCGCCTGCAGGTGCCGTTTGAGTTAATACCCAAGAGCAAGTACGGTATGCCTATCAGATACATAGCAGACTTTACGTATAACGACCTAAACGGTCAACTGATAGTGGAGGATGCCAAAGGAGTAAAAACGCCTGTGTACCGCCTAAAGCGGCGCCTAATGGCGGAATTAAAGGGTATTAAGATAAAGGAGACGTGAAAATGAATAAAGAAGTTTTGGACAAGGCAGTGGAACTGGACGAAGAAATTTGCTGCATAAGAGAAATGCTAGGGGACGAAACTCTTCATATTTGGAATGGCGTGCACAGACAGCACGCTGGATACAGAAATTATACGACGATAGAAATTGATACAAAGTTACGGGAAATATTAACAGCTGAATTAGAGCGGAAGGAAAAGGAATTTGCAGAATTGTAGATTGCAGAAAGCTAACAGATTGAGGTGGTAAATTGGCAGAAAGAAGAATGTTTACGTCACAGATAATAGACAGCGACGCATTCCAGGATATGTCATTGTCAGCACAAGCATTGTATTTCCATTTGGGAATGAAAGCGGATGATGATGGATTTCTGGGAAATCCAAAAAGAGTGCAAAGAATGATAGGAGCTTCTGAGGATGATATGAAGCTCCTTCTGATGAAGAATTTTATCTATCTTTTTGATACAGGAATATGCGTTATCAAGCACTGGAAAATGCATAATTACATACAGAAAGATAGGTATAAACCAACAGCATACGAGCTGGAAAAATCTATGCTAGAACTTAAGCAAAATAAGGCATATACGGTCAAAAATCCATCATGTATACAGAATGGATACATACTGGATACAACTTGTACGCCTAGGTTAGGTAAGGATAGGTTAGGTAAGGTTAGTATAGTAGAGGATAGTAAAAGACATTTAAATAATATAAACAACGCGCGCGTATCTCCGTTTCCGGATGTTGAAGAACAACTGCAAATACAAGAGCAGGAACAAACCGACATGTACAACTCATCGCTCATTGATTTGTATGAGCAGGGATTTGGCAGACCGTTATCACAGCGTGAGGTACAGACAATCTGCCAGTGGACAGAGGAGCATGATGATAGGTTGATACGTTATGCATTACGCGAGGCATTGACCTATGATAAGCAGAGCATTGATTACGTTGACCGTATCCTGCTGAAATGGAAACAGAGAGGATTCACGGCCGAACAGTACGAGGAAGGAGAGAGATAACCACGGACAATACAAAAGTCGTAAAAGCAAATGAGCAGCAATTTTTATTTTAAATAAAAATGGTGTCCTCCATCCATGTGTTGAGCAAGACAACGACCCTATTTCATGCGCAGGATAGTTGATAAAAAGGCAAATAGTTCGCACAGGTACATGCGGGAAGGGAGGGCAGTTTGACGCATGGATGGAGGACATCGTTACAAAAAGAGAGGAAACTATGAAAGCATATTGCATGGACGGCAGTGTAATTGATGTTGTGCCAGCCGATAAGTACGTTAAGCGGGTAGATAAAGAAGCTGTTTATATGGCTGATGTAGGGACATATACACTTATGTTGATACCGTCTGATAAAGCAACTATCGAAACAGGTCACGAATATAGGACTTACAAAATAAATGATAAAGTGTATGAATCGTGTTTGACAAGTAAGCACAATGAGCTCGTAAAATTTTACGGTGATAAAACACTACACGAGCAATTAAGTTTATTTTAAGGGAGGTAAAATGGAAAGTTATATCAAACATGGAGATTGTCTGAAGGTGATGAAAGATATTCCAGATAAAAGTATTGATATGATACTGTGCGATCTCCCTTATGGTACGACGCAATGTAAATGGGATATTGTTATACCGTTTGATCAATTATGGGGGCAATACCACAGAGTAGTAAAAGACAACGCAGCTATTGTTTTGTTTGGCGCAGAACCATTCGCAAGCCGCCTGAGACTAAGTAATTTACAGATGTATAAATATGACTGGATATGGGATAAGGTCAAAGGCACCGGATTTTTAAACGCAAAGAAGCAGCCTATGAGGAATCACGAAGTGATATGTGTATTTTACAAAAATCAATGTACATATAATCCGCAAATGACAGTAGGGAAGAGAAAAAAATCGTATAGGCGTAAGGAATTGCAGACGGCTGTATATGGCCGAGTAGATAAAGACTGTATTTATGATTCCTCAGAACGCTACCCACGCAGTATACAGGTGTTCTCGCCAGATACGCAGAAATGCTCATTGCACCCTACACAAAAGCCTGTTGCATTGCTTGAATATCTTATCCTGACCTATACAAACGAATATGATATTGTACTTGATAACTGCATGGGATCTGGATCAACATGTATTGCAGCGCAAAACACAAATCGAAAATACATAGGAATAGAATTAGATAAAAGCATATTTAATACAGCAAAAGAACGAATCAAAAGAAATAAAACACAACTAAAACTATTTTAGAGAGAGGTGTAAGAGTTGAAAATAGAATTATATAACGATCATTTTGAAAACGCGAAACGATATCAGATACCGAGAGCGCAGCTTATAATAGCTGATATACCATACAACATAGGGACAAACGCATATGGTTCGCGTTTAGACTGGTATATAGATGGCGATAACACAAACGGTGAAAGTAGCGAGGCGGGGAAAACCTTCTTTGATACGGATGATGATTTCAAGATTTATAATTTCTTCCAGTTTTGTGTACGATTATTAAAAAAAGAACCAAAGGAAACAGGGAAGGCGCCTTGCATGATTATTTTCTGTTCCTGGCAGCAACTTAATGAAATAAGAGAGTATGCAAAGGGATTCGGATTCAACCATGCTCAGCCGTTATTCTTTGTTAAGAAATCATCATCACAGGTGCTAAAGGCTAACATGCGAGTATGCGGTGCTACAGAAACAGCGATTGTACTATACCGTGATAAGTTGCCGAAGTTTAACAACAATGGAAGGATGATACTTGACTGGTTCGAGTGGGATAGGGGTGGTAATTATCCTAAAATACACCCTACTCAGAAACCTATCCCTTTATTAAAGCAGCTCATCCAGATTTACACAGATATCGGTGATGTGGTGATTGACCCAGTAGCTGGAAGTGGATCAACATTGCGAGCATGTGCTGAATTAAACCGCAGCTGTTATGGATTTGAGATAAAAAAAGAATTTTACAATAATTCAAAAAAGCTGATGTTGTCAGACGTTAATCTGGCGCTGGAGATATAATCATGAAGCAGTCAGTAATAGCTGGTCATGCCATAGTAAAAATTGAGGATATACTCAAAAAGTGCGGTCTGGAAAATGTACTTGTCACTGTTAATGATAAAGATTATGTGGCACTAGATGAATTAAAGAAGGCAATAAGAGCATTGCATGGAGGAGAGTGAATATAAATGTCAGAAGAAAAACAGCTAATCGAGCATCGCAGCGAAGTAATACGCGAAGTAATGAATGAATATATCGGAAGCATTGAGGCCGTAGGAGAAGCCCATACAGATGGTAGACGTTTCAGTAATTTAAAGGTTTTAGAGGATGTTTTATATCATATCGTTGTGGACATCGGAAAAGAATCTCTAAAAACAAAACGCTATGAGTGGAGCATGAAAAACAGTGGAGAATACGCTGTTTCAGTTTTAGAAGAAATCAGGGCAAATATCGACGATATGCTGGAGGAGAGTGAAGAAGAATGACAATCAAGAATTACACTACGACCAAAACAGCTGCACAAACAGTAGCAGATATACAGGCTATTCTTGCAAAGCATGGAGCAAGGCAAATTATGTTTGATTATTCGGATGATGGTCACATTACCTGTGTCTGTTTTACGATTGTAACATCACAGGGGATACAGGGCGTTAAGTTACCAGGAAACACAGATAAGATGCTGGAGGTACTTCGCCGACAAAAAATCAAAGCCGATTATCAAAAAGCAGAAAATGTGGCATGGCGTAATATAAAAGATTGGTTAGACGCACAACTTGCAATCTTGGAAACAGAAATGGTTACAATAGATCAAATCATGCTGCCTTACTTTGTAAATAAAAACGGGGATACAGCATATGAGTTGTACCAGAACAAACAACTTCTGTTAGGGACTGGAGGCTGAAATATGATCAACAGAGTGGTATTAGCTGGCAGGCTTGTAAAAGACCCAGTACTGCGTAAGACTGCAAACGGAGCCAGCGTCACAAGCTTTACAGTGGCCTGCACCCGCCGCTTCAAGCAGGAAGGGCAGCCGGATGCTGATTTTATCAACACAGTTGCATGGAACAAAACAGCAGACATTGTACATCAGTATACACACAAAGGCTCACTGGTCGGCGTGGAAGGAAGAATCCAGACACGCAGCTACGATGATCAGAGCGGTAAACGTGTGTATGTAACAGAGATTGTCGCAGACAGTGTACAATTTCTGGAAAGCAAAAGCGCAGCTGCAAGCAATGCGAACAGCAATGCCTATGTACCTGATTATGACCAGGGAAGCAATCATGGCTACCAGAGTGACAACAGCCAGTCCTACTCTAATGACTTTACAAGCAGTACACTGGATATCGCCAGTGATGATCTACCATTTTAAGGAGTATGAATATGAATAAACTTACAGAATTAGCATACAAAGGCAGCGAATCATTAAGAAGTGTAAAAGATTTGAAAGAAGCTTCAATAATAGGTGATATTGAAATTAAGCTATATAAGAAAAATGGTCAAGCTGTTGTGTTTGAACCATTCGCAACACTTGAAGAAGTTATTCTCACATTTGCTAAAATGGCTGCATGCTTCCTGACAGAGAAAGAAATTCTCTTTGTACAGGCTTCTCTTATGGGGTGCATAGACCAGATACCGTCTGACGACTTCGTGGAATGTATGAAAAGCGTTCCTGCAAAATTTAATAAAATGAAAGAGCTATGGGGTAATGGTGATGAGTGAAGTAAGATGCGTATGTGATTTATGTGCCATTGGCATACAGCAAGATAAAATGTGCTATATAGGAGTACAACAATGCTTTAAAAACGGCGTGTATACAAAGTATAAGAGCCGCACAAACAATCCGCCTCTAAAATTTGAAGATTTGCATGAAGGTATGTGGGTGTGGGATGATAAGGAAAAATGGTATAGGAAAATAGTTATTCTTTTTGAACCCAGCCAAGAACACCCTAAAGGTAGTTTTAAGTCATATGCAGATTCATGTGAAACAAGTTTAGATTTTATAGAATTTAAAGAAAACCGTTTCTATCGCGGGGAGGTAACCGATGAAAAAATACAATAGCATAGACGGCCGTATACATACAAACAGCCGATTGTGGTTTATCATCCGGATGGCAATAAAAAAATGGAGAAACGCAGAAAAGGAGCTGAAAAGGAAATATGGTTGATCTATCACTGTGCATCCTGCTATATCTATCATTTATGCTTATCTGCGTTTTGAACGAAAGGGGTGACTGAATGAAGTTTAAAGATATCGGCAAAGACAAATATTTTGAAATTGTCGGACTTGAAGGCTATTACAAAGTCGATCACAACAAGAGAGAGGCTAAAGCGTATCGCAAACTAAGTACTGGCAGAATGATGTATGACGGCACAGTAAGAGGGCTGTATGATAATCTGGAAGCGGGCAGGTGGAAAATCAAATGAGCTGGCGTGATGAAGCAGAACCTCTCATTGATGAGGAAGAAAGTACAAAAGGATACATAAAGGGAGAACTGATGAATTATTATTTGTATTTACATAAGTGGCATGTGCTTAACAATGAAATCAATTCTCTTAGTTGCTCAACTGGCGGAAGCATTATACAGATGCCCAGTGGTGTATCAGATGGTAAAAGTCCGCAGGAACGCATGGCAATAAAATCATCCGATTTAGAGGAAATGCAAGAAATGTACGAACAGAAAATGGATAGGGTAGATCGATGGATAAGCGTGCTCACTGAAAAATATTACGCCATTGCAACAGAATACATCATGAAGAATCAATGCAGAAACGCAAAGGCAGTCGGCCATGATTTAAAAATGGAAGAAAATACAGTGAAAAAATATGCAGGACGTGCAATAAGTCAAATTCTTTCTAGAAATAGCAATATTTTGTGAAACTGTCTACTCGGTGACGCGATTTGACATGATATAATGATAGCGTGGAAGTACGGGGGATGAGGCGTAAGCTTCTCCCTGACGCTTCACTTTCTCCCTTATGGTCTACGCGGCATCTTCGGATGCCTGCCGTAATCTACAGGTGATCCCCCACCCATATATCGCCTGTAGATTAGGGTAGGGAGGCACAAAAAAGCGCTATAAATTGATATCGGAACAGGGAAGGACCTCATACTAATGAGAAAACCTGTTAGATATATTGGTTGCCCTGGTGGCGGAATAGCCAAAAGGAAATAGCGGTAAGGAATCCTAAGCGGACTTACCAGCGTAAAGCGTCTGAAAAGGGCGCTTTAAAATTAAAACGTAGTTATCGCACCTCTTAACAATGTGGCACAGATAACTCTATAGAGGCTAAGGATGCATAGACGTATGCTATTAACCGAACGCCTGTTAAACAAAGCACGTAGAACTGCCCGTTATAAGGGATACAGGAGAAAACGTGCTTTTCTTTTACCCAGAAAGGATGATATATATGTTGTTTAAAAAATGGTGTGAATATGAATCAAAATCGAATAGACCAAAATTACCTATCACAGTGGCCACTGCATTAACTATTAAGAGGATTAATTTATTGTCAGTATTCAGCCTAGTGCCAACAGAAACGTATTTAAATACAATCATATGTATCCTCATAGCGTGTGTTTACTTTGTGTTTATGTCAGTAATAGCATACATTGCCAACTGGATAATATGGATGGCGATATATGATGTGATAGATTATATCAAGAGAGAGGAGTAATAACGTGATATACATAAATAAAAAAACCGGAGAAAAAGTCAGAGCGGAGCAGTTTTCACCGCAAAACATCATTGCAAGATACGCCAGTGTCAAAGTAGAGAGCAAAGAGGGCGCTATCATTAACGTGGAGGCAGGAGATTGGATTGTACAATGCGGCTCTAAGGTTTTTGCCGTACGTAAAGAGACATTTAACAAGCTGTATGTACGTGCTGCACCACGGCAGAGGTTAAAGTACGCAGATGCTGATACAGTAATTGACTGGACAGGAGCTGTACTTATGCCAGCAACGTAAGAAAGAAAGGAGGTTAATCTATGCCAAGACAAAGAAGTCCCAGCAGAGACGAAGCTAAGCGGATATATCTTGATAGCAAAGGTAAGATGCTGCTAAAGGATATTGCTAAAGCTGTAGGTAAGCAAGATACACAGATTCGCAGGTGGAAATCATTAGATCACTGGGACGAGGAATTGAAAGGTAACGTTACTATTCCGAAAGATAACGTTACTAAACAGAACAATGGTATAGAGAAGCCTCCTAAAACAGAGCTACTGCCAGAAGAAATAGAAACACTGAACAATGAGGAGCTGACCGAGAAACAGCGCCTTTTTTGTTTGTATTATGTAAGATGGTTCAATGCGACTAAGGCATATCAAAAAGCATATAGCTGTGACTACTTCACGGCAGCTGCTAACGGTCCACGATTGCTAGGGAATGCTAGAATAAAAGAAGAGATACAAAGAATCAAAGATGCAAAGATCAAACAGACCATGTATTCTACAGAAGATTACTTCCAGAAGATGATTGACATTGCCTATTCGGATGTAACCGATTATCTGTCATTCGGGCAGGAAGAGGTGCATGATAAAAACGGAAACACATTCATGATGAACGTCATAAACCTGAAAGAATCATGTGATGTTGATGGCACACTTATTCAGGAAGTAAAACAGGGCAAAGACGGCTGCTCTATAAAACTTGTCAGCAAAGAGTTTGCGCTAAAATGGCTGGATAAGCATTATAGCGAAGCTACAGACTTACAGAAAGCGCAGCTGGAGCAGTTAAGGGCGCAGACGGATAAGCTTACGGGTAATAATGCTGAGGTTGAAGACCTGGAAGAAACGGACGATATGATCTATGGCGAAGATAACAAAGAAGAAAACGATACAGTATAGATTCGGACAGAAACATATCGACTACATCCGGAAGTGTGTTCAGTGTACAATCAATGTAGCCGAAGGCGCTGTACGTGCCGGTAAGACCGTCGATAACGTGTATGCGTTCGCTCATGAGCTTCGCTTCACGAAAGACCGCATCCATCTGGCCACCGGTTCTACAGTGGCGAATGCGAAGCTTAATATCGGTGACGCCAATGGTTTCGGCTTGGAATACATCTTCCGTGGACAATCGCACTGGGGGAAATACAAGGACAATGACTGTCTGTATATCAAAGGACCCGCAACAGGATATAAACAGCGTATCGTCATCTTTGCAGGTGCGGCCAAGGCAGACAGCTTCAAGAAGATACGTGGAAACTCATATGGCATGTGGATCGCAACTGAAATCAACCTGCATCATGAGAATACGATCCGTGAGGCATTCAACCGGCAGCTGGCAGCTGATAAGCGTAAGATTTTCTGGGACCTCAATCCAGACAACCCAAAGGCTAAGATCTACAGAGACTACATCGACAAATATGCGAAACAGGATGAAGAAGGGGCACTGATCGGTGGCTACAACTATCAGCACTTCACGATATTCGACAACGTAACTGTAACAGAAGAACGTTTTCAGGAGATCATGGCACAGTATGATAAGAACAGCATCTGGTACCAACGTGATATCCTTGGAAAGCGTATGATTGCGGAGGGGCTTATCTACCGTGCATTCGCTGATGCCGTACAATCTGAAGCTGAAACAGGTGAGAATCGGTTCAAGCGTAAGGAAAAACCGAAGAACCTCATGGAGATCATCATCGGCGTGGACTTCGGAGGCAACGGTTCCGGTCATGCGTTTGTTGCGACCGGTATCACCAGAGGATATCAGGAAATCATTACTCTGGCTTCGGAATGGCATGATTGCAGCAAGAAAGATATCGATCCGGACAAGCTGGGGCAGCTATTCATTGACTTCTGCCTGAAGGTACTGAACATGTATGGTAATATCACACATGTCTATTGTGACAGCGCAGAACAGACATTGATCAATGGACTGAAAAGTGCAGCTAGAAAGAACGGACTCGGCTGGCTGCGTATCGACGACGCATTGAAAGAAGTAATAACGGAGCGTATCCGCCTCACCAATAGGATGATGGCGCAGATGCGCTTTTCTTATATGCCAGAGATGTGTGACACACTGGTATCTGCATTATGCACCGCTATCTGGAATCCTAAGGAGATCACAGTGGATGAGCGGCTGGATGATGGGACCAGCGATATAGATACCCTGGATGCATTTGAATATACGATCGAACGGTATATCAAGAAGTTCATCCGGTATGAGTAGGAGGTGATGGAATGAATTTCACAAGGATGATGAGCCTTATTGCAAAAGAACTGAACAAGACTTCAGAAACGCAGGTAGATATGGCTCTAACTATGAAGATGGCTACACAGATAGAGCTTTGGTCTAAGATGTTCCAAAACAAAGCCTTCTGGTTGAATAGAAATGTGAAGAGCTGCAACCTGCCCGCAGCCATCGCTTCCGAGATTGCAAGGCTGGTCACTCTGGAATTGAAATCAGAGATATCCGGAAGTCCTAGAGCGGAGTATCTACAGAAGCCCTATGCAAAGATGCTGAAGGACATCCGAAGGTACGTTGAATACGGATGTGCAAAGGGCGGACTGGTATTCAAACCGTATGTGACAGAACAGGGGATCAGTATCCAATTCATCCAGGCTGACGCATTCTTTCCTGTATCGTTTGACGACTCGGGAAATATCACAAGGTGCGTGTTCGCAGAACAGATGCGGAAAGGCCAGTCGATCTTCACTAGGCTGGAAGATCATGAATTGAAAGGTGACAAGCTGCGTATCACGAATCACGCATACCGTAGTACGACTGATGCAACGCTTGGGACGGAGATACCGGTTCAAAGTGTTCAGGAATGGTCGCGGCTGGAATATGAAGTGATATTCTCCGGTGTTGCGAAAGTACCCTTCGGTTATTTCAAGGTACCGTTGGCCAACGCTGATGATACGGACAGTCCGCTTGGATGCTCTGTATATTCCCGTGCAGTCGACCTGATCCGTGAAGCAGATGTACGCTACAGTCAGATCAGCTGGGAGTATGAAGCAAAGGAGGTCGCTGTCCATATCGGTGAAAGCATGCTGCAGGATGACCCGAACGATAAGAGTAAGAAACTGTATCCACATGGGAAAGACAGACTTTATCGCCCATTGACATTCGATACCGGGGCAAGAGATAAACCGTTGATGGATACCTTCAGTCCGGACATACGCTCTGATCCACTGTTCCAAGGCTTCAATGCGCAGCTGAAGCTCATAGAGTTTAACTGCAGCCTTGCTTATGGTACAATCAGTGATCCGCAGAATGTGGATAAGACTGCAGAAGAGATCAAAAGCAGTAAGCAGAGGTCCTATACCCTCGTATCTGATACGCAGATGGCGCTACAGGATGCCTTGACGGACCTGATCGATGCGATAGATTTCTACTGCAGTATCTATAACCTGTGTCCTTATGGCAACTTTGATGTATCATTCGACTGGGATGACAGTATCGTGGTAGATGCTGAAAAGGAACGTCTTCAGGACATGCAGGAGGTACGTGAGGGGCTGATGCCGAAATGGAAATACAAGGTGAAGTGGCAGGGGCTGACGGAAAAGCAGGCGAAAGCTGAACTATTGCAAGAAGTAGGATCTGGCATCTCGTTTCCAGGAGATGAGCAAGAAAATCCTCAGTTGGGGCTTGATAGCACAGGGGATGAAGATGAAGAAATAGCTGGCAAGGCTTTAAACGGTGCGCAAACACAATCCTTGATTGCTATTATTCAACAATATGCTGCAGGTACTTTGACAATAGGTCAAGCAGTAAATGTGCTGTCCACAGCGATAGGTGTATCTAAGGAAAAAGCAAAAGCAATCTTAGAGGGGACTAGCTAATGCTCGATCCTAAATATCTGAGGGATGTACCGGAGGGAATCGCTGAGTACTTCGACGAACTAGAAACACGTATCCTGAAAGACATCGCCAGAAGGATATCGCAGAATGATTACATGATGACCAGTACAGCTGAATATCAGATGCATAAACTGGAGGAGCTGGGCGTCTCAATGCTGGAGATAGAACAGGCGATATCGGAAGTTCTAAACATCACTGATACGAAAGTGAAAGAGATCATACGCGATTCCTCTTATCGATCTGTGCAGAAAGATAATGATATGGCTAAAGCAGCAGGGATAGAACCTCCGCATCCAGATCTGACACAAGCTATTCTGAATGGTATCCGCTCTACGAATACAGAAATACGTAACATCTGCAATTCGATGGCATCTGCAGCAAACATGGCATTTGAGCACGCTTTGGATCAGGCATATCTTTCTGTATCATCCGGAGCGTTTTCTTTCGCAGATGCAGTGAAAACAGCAGTCAACGATTTAGGAAAGAACGGGATCCGATGGATAGATTATCCAACCGGTGCACATAGAAGAGCTGATAGTGCCATACGCAATGCATTGCGGACAGGTGTCAATCAGACCGCGGCCAGATGCCAGGAGCAGAATCTGGATGAGATGGACTGCAATCTGGTGGAAACGACATCCCATATGGGGGCAAGACCGGAACATGCGAAATGGCAGGGTATGCTGTTCTGGCGGAAAACACCGGTCAATGGACTGCAGAACTTCTATGAAGCTACCGGATACGGAACCGGTGCCGGACTATGCGGGTGGAATTGTCGGCATAACTTCTTTCCAAATTTCGATGGTGAATTATCCTTCGAACACTATGATGAGGAAGCCAACGCAAAGCAGTACGAGCTAGATCAGGAACAGCGTTATAACGAGAGGAAGATCCGTGAATGGAAGCGCAGGCAGGCCGTGAACAAGGCTGGGGGCGTGGACAACACCAGAGAAGCGAAGAAAGTTAGAGAATGGCAGAAACGCCAGGCAGACTTCCTGAAAAAGTATCCAGATATGAAACGTAATTACGCTAGGGAAAGCATATCGAATAGAAAAGTTATGCTAGGGAGCAGTGCTGGCGGTAAAGCAAATAATGCTGCAGGGATACTGATTGAGAAAATCGATATGAAACATGTTGACAATTACATCCATAAATATGAAAATGAAATTAAGGATCTACCGGTTGAGCATTCCTATGTTTTACAGGCTGATGGTAAAGTGTTTCATTATACAGGAGATAAGAAGTCAGTCAGATTTGATGAAGCCAATCTGAAAGATGCGATTATCCTACATAACCACCCTATTTTAGAAGATGTTGAAACAAATTCTTTTGAAAATGATGATTTCTGGTTCTTACAAAATTATGGTCTTGTCATCGATAAATTAAGAGCAACATATGGAAATCTGCGTTATGAAGTAAAGGTCTTGAAAGATATCTCATCAATTGATTATGACAGCTATATGTATGGTGACATTGGAACAGCGTTGATGTATGGGGAGATTGAAGGAGATATCCATGAATTGATCTTTAAGCAGCTGGATAAGGAGGGATATATCAAATATGTCAAATCAAAAGCTAAATGATAAACAAAAAGCACTTTTTGAAGAATGGGTCAAGAAAGACCAGGAGTTAGAAGCATCTTTTCCTCCTTTGAAAGGTCAGCAGCTTAGTACAAGAAAAGTGTTACCGAAAAGAAAACTATTAGAAGAATACAAAAAGAAAATCAGAGAAGCAGCAGATGAGCACTCATAAACTGGGTGCTTTTTTAGTGGCAACCCCACAAGGAGAATGAAATGAAGAAACTATTTATATCACAGCCTATGCGAGGTTTATCAGACGATGAAATATTAAACAAGAGAGAAGAAATCAAACGTAAAGCAGAAAAGCGAATGGGGGAATCAATCGAATTGATAGATTCGTTCGTTACTGATTACCCCGGCGAAATTAACAAATCTATTCCTGTTTGGTATTTAGGAAAGTCAATACAATTTCTTTCGCAGGCAGATATTGCGTACTTTGGCGGAGACTGGAAGAATGCCAGAGGGTGCCGAATTGAGAACCAGTGCGCAAAAGCGTATGGGATACAGACAATCGAAGAATGATGTGTGCCGACACGCTTATGTGACAGTAAGTCACTGTTATTATGATACTAAATTAAATTGCAGGGTCGTTAAATATCACGATACCTGCATTTTTTGTGGAATGAGAATGAAAGAAAGGACATCGTACATGAATGATCCACCGAAGCGGAAGCTGCCTTATTTCGGACCACATTTACAATAGCCACAGCGCAAGGCGTAAAAAGGCGAGCAGTCAAGTGGATGCGACCCATGTAAACAAAGCGTAGACGGAAAGGTGAAAAGATGAAAAGAAAGTTTTTAGAGGATCTTAAGCTCGAAAAAGAAATGATCGATAAAATCATGGATGAGCATGGAAAAGATATAACGAAACTGACAACAGAACGTGACAATTTCAAAAACCAGTATGAAACTGCACAAACTGCTTTGAAAGGTTTTGAAGGTGTCGATGTCAATGAACTGCAGACAAAGATATCCACGCTGAACACTCAGCTTGCGAATAAGGATACAGAATGGCAGGGTAAACTTGATGAATTGGAATTTTCCGGTCTGTTGAAAGATGCTGTAAAAGGAGCAGGTGCCCGCAATGACAAGGCTGTTATTGCTTTGCTGGATGTAGCTAATCTTAAGAACAGCAAGAATCGTCAGGCAGACATCACCACAGCCTTAGAAGCAGTAAAAAAAGACAACGCCTATCTATTTCAGGACTCCAAAACACCGTATGTTGTTTCGAGGACAGAGGGGCCGAATCAGAATACAGCTGATCAGAAAGATCAGGCAAACGCAGCGTTTAGATCGCTGTTTGGAAAGGAGTAAGTTATGCCAGTAAATATTACAAATCGACAGGATGCGGAAGCTCTCATCAGAGAGCAGGTCGTATCGACAATTTTTCAGGACGCACCGAAGCAGTCCGTATTCATGGGGATGGCACGTAAGCTGCCAAACATGACGAGCAAGCAGACACGCATCCGTGTTCTGGACTTTTTACCAACCGCATACTGGGTGAATGGTGATACCGGTATGAAACAGACGACCCGTCAGGCATGGGACAACGTGTATCTGACAGCAGGTGAGCTAGCCGTTATCGTACCGATTCCGGAAGCAGTTCTTGATGATGCAGAATTTGATATCATGGGTGAGATCACACCACGTGTCAATGAGGCGATCGGACAGTGTGTCGATTCCGCTACCATCTTCGGATATAACCGTCCGGCTGAATGGCAGTCTGATATCATCACACTGGCTCGCCAGGCAGGAAACAATGTCCCTGATACAGGAGACAAGGATCTGTATGACAAGCTGCTGGGTGAAGGCGGTGTATTCTCCAAGGTAGAAGAGGACGGCTACATGGTAAGCGGCTGTCTGTCTGCGCTAGGCATGCGTGCTAAGCTGCGTGGACTTCGTGCAACTGATGGGGCATTGATCTTCAAGAGCGATATGCAGGGTTCTACGCAGTATGCACTTGATGGAGCACCGATGTATTTCCCTACGAATGGCAGCTATGACAAAAACATCGCACAGCTGGTAGCCGGTGACTTCAAGCAGGCGGTATATGCGATCCGTCAGGATATCACAGTAAAGATCCTCGACCAGGGCGTTATTCAGGATCCGGTCACCAAGGAGATCGTATATAACCTTGCACAGCAGGACATGATTGCGCTTCGTGTCGTATTCCGTATGGGCTGGGCATTGCCGAACGCAGCAACCCGTCTTGATGAGAATCGTACCGGCTGCGCATTCGCTTACCTGGAGCCTGCAACGCCGTATACGGCACAAAAGGTGACTTTCACTGTCAAGGATGGCAGCGGTGAAGATGCTAATCTGGTAGAGAAAGCACGCGTCGATGTGAACGGCGCTAAACTGATGACAGGTGCTGATGGTACTGTGGAATTTAATTTACGTGAAGGGACTTATCCTGTGAAGATCACGAAGAAAGACCACATCACGGTCAACGATACTGTAGTCGTAGCAAAGACTGCAGTAACGAAGGATGTCGCATTGATCAAGAACCAGTAGGAGAGGGAATCCTCTCCTTACCTTTAAGGAGGTGCTGAAATGGATTATCGGTATTATAGAGATGATTACAAGGGGACGGTTAGGGAAGCGGAGTTCAATGTATTGCTTCCAAAAGCTGAAGCAGTCTTAAAGATGTATATAGATGACCGCGTAAGGACTGATCAACTGCAGGACACATTAGATGGCTATGGGAACTTCGATAAGGCATTGTGCTTTGAAGTCGATTATATCGATCAAAATGGCGGTACAGCAGCGGTGAACGGTGCATCTGACCTGGATCTGAAGCAGGTACAGTCAAGCGGCTATACATTTCAGATGGGAAACGGCGGGCAGTCCTATAAAGGGATCCCATTTTCTCCGCTCGCTAAGTCTGTGATCATGGCGGAACTTCGCCGCAACGGTCTGCTCAAACTGGGGTGGAACTGGTGAGGGTGCTACCGAGAAGATTCCGACCGCATACAGTACAGCTGATCAAGCAGCTTCCTGAAAACGAAAACGGAGTGGCAGCTGAACAGGTCATCATGATACTACATGTGAAAGCAGATCTAAGCTACGGTATGCAGCAGTCAAAGCGCGGGATCACAACTGATGACAAGATCATCGTGTATGTAGAGCTTGGTGATTACACTGCCTATGATGAAAATGACCGTGTACTGCAGTACGGAACAGATTTCTTTATCAACACCAACGATACGCTGAATTTTCGTGATGATGAATACGCCATAACAGGAGTGAATGAGATATTTCTCGATGGTACGAAGCCGATCAGAGTGGAGATAACAGGGAAATGAGTGTCAAGGTAAAGATCCAGTTCGATGGAAACAAGCGTATGCTGAAAGACCGGATGAAGCTAACAAAATGTAAAAAGAAGCTCATCAGTCAGGTCATCAAGGATACGACACCATATGTGCCTATGCAGGAAGGAAATCTTTCTCAATCCGCAATCACAAATCAGAACCGCTATAAAGATAAGGTCGTATGGAATGGTCCATATGCTAGATTTTTATATAAAGGGCTGGTCATGGTCGGTATACGCTCTCGCAGAGCATGGGCAAGACTTGGAGAAGTCAAAGAGACTACGAGCAAGGCATTGAAGTATGGTAAGACGCATCCGCTTGCCGGCCCTGAATGGTATATCCGTTCCAAAAGCAAAAACAGAGGGAAATGGGTGAAATTGACGAAAGGATGGTTCAAGCATGGCTAATGTAGCATTGGAGGATGTCAGGCAGATCGTAGAAGATCTGTTCATGGGATACATCAGTAATATCCGGATCCCAAACACAAAGGGATGGTATCTGGAGTATTTTCCAAACTCCAAAGAAACGGCGATCTGTTTCAAACGAATGAATGATGTTCCGATCCTTCAGCAGTATATCACCGGTGGATATAAGGCAGAGTTTTCGTTCATGGTAAGCATGCAGGCATCTGTTAAGGATACCAGACATAATTTGGACATCACGAAGCCATTGAATGACCTGGCTGCGACATTTGCCCGAGAGACAAGAGAAGGATTTCCGAATCTCCACCTAACGGATGCGAAGCCGATCAGTCTGGAAATGACATCAACACCGGTCGATGATACCGGAGAAAAAGAAAAGACGGCTACCTTCGTGGCAGCCTACAAATTAGTATATGAAAAGAAAGGAGCATTTGAGTAATGGCATTTACACCAAAAAGCACTGTCGTCAATCGACATGAGAATCTGAACTATGCTGTATGGGATGGTATAGAGAAGCCGGTCCTTGCCGGTACCGGTATCACGGACTGGACAGAGGACGCATCACCGAATACAGATGACGGACAGTATATCAATGAAAAGAACCAGCATTCCAATATGACAGGATATGCACCGTCAGTATCGTATTCGGGAGAACTGATTCCGGATAACGCCTTTGTCATGCATGTGTATGAGGTAGGTAAGAAAAAGCTGATCGGGGAGATGTTTACGGCCTATGAAGTAGAAACATGGGCGCCGATCGAAGGGTCTGCAGGGGAATTTGCAGCACATAAATCCGAGTATGAGATCCAGCCATCCAATCCAGGATCCGGTGAGGGTGGCGGTAAGATAGCACTGGAAGGAACGTTCGCACAAAAGGGTGACAGCTTGCATGGTAAATACAATATCGCTGATGGAACATTCACAGAAGGCGTGTACGACTATAAAACCGGTACCTTCAAAACAGATGGAGTGGGGGCATAGCAGATGAAGATCACATTACAGGAAAACATCATCCCACTAGATATCGCAGGACTACACTTCGAAATGGATGCGGATGATATCACATTGCATCAGACGATCAGCGATTTCATGGATAAATATCGCGGGAACCGACTTGTAACGGAAAACTTCATCGATGATTGTCGGAATACTATTGACGGACTGTTGGGCGCTGGTGCATATCGTAAGATCTTCCATAAGGATGATTTAAAGCCTTATTATGTTATCCTACAGCTTGCAGAAGCACTAAAAGAACGTCTGGAGGAAGCTGCTACGACTGAGCAGATGAAAAAGCGTCAGCAGTCCGCAGAAAAGGAGCTTCAGGCAGTACAGGGGATCGTCAATAGTATGGAGCGGTTCACAAAGCAGATGGAATATGCGGATGGAAAGTACGGTATGAAGAATGTGGCTAACAAGAGACGACCTGCCAAGAACCGTAAGAGCAGATAACAGAGACTATACGATAGATACAGATTTCCGCACTTGGATGAAATTTGAGAATATCATGGTCGATGCAGGAATCGAAATGGATTACAAATTGTATTTCATGATACGGGGAGTCATGAACATGCCTGATGATATTTCAGAAGAGCTGATACAGGCTCTTTTTTCTTTCTACAGGCTAGATAAACCGATACGGAAGACCTCTGGCAAGCAATGTGAAATCGGATATCGTTTTGACTATGATATGGACCTCATCGTAGCTGCATTCCGCCAGCAGTATGGCATCGATCTACTTGCCGCAGAGCTGCACTGGTGGGAATTCAAAAGTCTATTTGAGGGACTTACAGATCAGACGAAGTTCATCCAGGTGGTAGGCTATCGTACAGCAGATATCTCCAAACTGGATAAGGAACAGAAGCAGCGTTATACAGAACTGAAAAAGTTCTATGCACTGCCAGTGGAAAAGACACAGGAGAGGTCACAGGAAGAGCTGGAAGCAGAGATTCTGTCAGGGCTGAAGGGTGGTGATGCGGATTGTTAGGGAACAGTGATGGCTCCATCATCATTGAGGTAGATCTTAATGATAAAGACTATGAATCACGTTTGAAGTCGATGGAGGGGAAAACGAAGTCTTTTGGTACGCAGTTGAAAAGCCTTCTGAGTGCCGTCGGAATCACCAAGGCTGTCTCTGCAGGCTTCAACGCCATGAAATCATCCATCGGAAGTGCGATGGATCGCATCGATACGATGGAACAGTTCACACGTACCATGACGACGATGACAGGCTCTTCCAAGATTGCAGAACAGGCCTTGGCAAAGATCAAGGATACTGTGACAGGGACCGCATATGGACTTGATGTAGCAGCGCAGAGCTGTCAGAAGTTCGTAACATCCGGTATGTCGATGGACAAGGCAACAGGACAGGTGAAGACCTGGGCAGATGCGGTTGCATTCTATGGAGATGGTACGAATGAGACATACGCCAATGTAACAGATGCGATCGCAAAGATGGTCGCACAGGGGAAGGTTCAGGGAGATCAGTTGGACCGGTTGACGGATGCCGGTATCCCTGCAGTGCAGCTGTTTGCGGATGCGACTGGCCAGAGCTTCTCTGATGTACGTGAAGCACTATCAGATGGCAGCATCTCATCAGAAGAATTTCTGAATGTCCTGCAGGATGCGATGGAAAAAGGAACTGACAAGTTTGCGGCCATTGATGGTGCTGCCAAAGAGGCAGGCGCTTCCTGGAAGGGAACTTTTGATAATATGAAGGCTGCTATCACACGAGGGATGGTAGCAATCATAGAGTCGATCGACGAAGTGCTGCAGAGCAATGGTCTGCCAACCTTGAAGGAAATGATCTCCGATGTCGGAAAGGTCATGGAAAAGGGATTGAATTATGCTGCAGAGCATCTTCCGGAGTTGATCTCATTAATCAAGAAGCTGCTGCCGGTCGTAATCAGCGTGGGGAGTGCGTTCGCTGCTTGGAAGATCACAAATACAGTGAGCAAAGCGAGTAAATCTATTTCTGGATTCTTTGATCTAATGAGCAATGGTAATAGTTTGATGAATACTGTTTTTATCAAACTTGGTTCTGGAAGCGGAGCATTCTCTAAATTAGCTACAAGTGCTATCGGTGCTGGTGGAGGTATCAAGGGGCTGGGCAGCGCTTTGGTGGCTGCTGCCGGCGGGCCTGTCACACTGATCGTTGCGGCCATAGCTGCAATAGTGGCTGCCTTCGTGTATTTCTGGAATACCTCTGAGGAATTCCGACAGTTCTGGATAGACCTGTGGAACGGCATAGTCGAATGGTGTTCCGGTGCAGCGGACAGTATCGCTGAGTTTTTTACGGTGACGATCCCACAGGCATGGGAAGATTTCAAGACAAGTCTGCAGGAGCTGTGTGACAGCATCGTTCAATGGTTTCAGGATGCGTGGAACAGTGTCATAGCTTTCTTCACAGAAACGATTCCGGCGTGGATCCAGAGTGTGATTGACTGGTTCAATCAATTACCATATAACATTGGCTATATGATTGGTCAGATCATTGGCCATTTTATTCAATGGGGTATCGATCTGAAGAACTTCGTTACAGAAGATATTCCGGCATTTATAACTTCGGTAGTAGAATGGTTCAAGTCACTGCCAGGAAAGATATGGGAATGGTTGAAAAGCGCCTGGGAAAAAGTCAAGACCTGGGGAAGCAATATATATACCAGTGCAAGAGATTGGGTATCAAAAACAATTGATAGCGTTGTCGATTGGTTTAGGTCTCTGCCAGGAAAGATTTGGACATGGCTCACAAATGCAGTATCTAAAGTAAGGGCATGGGGGTCTGATCTTTGGAATACCGGTATCAATGCCGCAAAGCAGCTCGTCGATTCCGTGGTTCAGAAAGCAAAGGAATTGCCTGGCAAGATGGTAGATATCGGTATAAACCTTATCAAGGGGCTGTGGGAAGGTATCGGAAGTGTAAAGGATTGGATTCTGGATAAGATCAGTGGATTCTGTGATGGAATCGTAGATGGGATGCTGGATTTCTTCGGCATCCATTCCCCTTCCAGACTGCTGCGTGATCTTGTAGGTAAGATGCTTCCTCCAGGAATTGCTGTTGGATTTGAAATGGCCATGCCGAAGTCGACGAAGGATATCCTTAATGAGGTTGACGGCATGAATGCGGAATTGCAGAAACAAGTAAATGCCAACGTGAATGACATCGGTGTACCTTTGGAAACGAATGCTAGGATCACGCAGCAGCAGAGTGTCGTGAACGCGTTCCCAAAGACCATGCAGCTAGTACGTAATGGTGTTAATGAGTTTAGATTCGTATTGGATAACGGTGCAGAAGTTGCGCATTGGCTTGCACCTGAAATGGGTGTTGAGCTTGCAGAACTAAGATAGGAGGGTGTGGTATGCGAATTAACAACAAGCGGATGGAACGATTCCATATGAGAGTAAACTCCTTCACATATCAGCCCTATGCAGTAGAGCGTGAGGTCTTTCAGCCTGAACGCTCCCTGCGTCCTGTTCTTGGCAAAAGAGTGCTGACGCCGAAGAGTATGCAGCTGATAGCCGAGTTTCGCAGTAAGAAGGATATATCTGATTTTCTGGCAGAGCTATTGAACCATGAAGAGAACATGATCGACATTGAAGATGGATTCAAATATCGGTGCTATCTATCCAAACTGAGCCAACCCGTAGATGAATACTGGCAGGGCTGGTACAGGGTGACGATCCCGTTGTCCGTCATACAGGAAGGAAGCAGACGCCAGTTGTTACTTAGTAAGGCGGAAAACCATATCGTTGTCGCAGGTAATTGGCAAACAGAATGTGTGTATGAAATAACGCCAATGGCAGCTATGGATTCCTTCACTATTGACGGGCATACCATCCGGAAGCTGTATGCAAACAGAACGGTCTATTTCGATGGTGAATTGAAAAAAGTTTATACAGATACAGAGCCGAATAAATATCCGGATTGTACGCTGAAACAGAACAGCTTTCCTACATTGGATCCGGGAAGTCAAAAAATCAGTATGAGCAGTACATCTGTAAAAGTCGTATTGAAATATACACCAATTTTCGTATAGGAGGAACAAGATGCTTGAAATTTATACAAAGGAAGGTTGGTTACCGATTACCAATCGGCAGAATTACTATACATCATATGAATATGACGGTACCCAGACTTTATGCTTTGACATTTCCCCAGTGATGAAATGTACCGGTATATCGCCAATGAAACACCTGTCAGAAATGAAGAGAACCGCTACCTGATCAAAGATATCAATAAGAGAAAGACAGCATGCACGATAACCTGCAATCTGGATATGGATGAATGGCACCAGAATGAGCCTTATCTCAACACGAAGGATATGGCTAAGTTCCAGACTAAGAGCCTATCAGAGATTCTGGAAGCGATCAAACCGTCTGGCTGGTCTATCTTAAACGCAGGTATACGAGATTATCGAAGGACTCCGGAGATGGAAGATGCGTCTGATTATGAGGTGTTATTCAAATGTCAGGAGATATTCAGTGTTACATACGAAATCCGTACACTTGATAAGCAGATCATTGTAAAGGATCCTGAACAGGTCGTAGATAAAGGAATCTATATCACTCCACAGTTGAATCTGGAAAGTGTTAAGATGAAAGGCAATTCAAAAGATTTCGCCACCAGGATCACGGCATATGGAAAGCAGAATGAGGATGGCAGCTATGTCAATTTCGCATCCATTAATGGAGGTAAGACCTACGTTGAGGATAACGGATATGCAGGAAAGGCACATCCGATCTGGATCATATGGAAGGATGAACGATATACGGTTCCGGAGAATCTGCTATCAGATGCGAAGAAGAAGCTGAAGGAGCAGGCATATCCTGTATTATCCTTTGAGGTTACAGTTAATGACCTTGCGGAAACGGATGACCGATACAGTTTTCTGAAAATGGATCTATATGATATTGCACATGTCATCATTGACGAGCATACCGAGATCATCGAAAAGGTGATCAAGTACCAAAAATACCACGATTCACCGGAGAAAAATAAAATCACGTTGTCTTCTGAACCGCAGACCATTACAGGAAAGGTAAATAATGCGATATCCATTCTTGGTGAAGACGGAGAAAAGATGAAAGGCTCCGTCTTGCAGCAAGCACAGCAGATAGCCACGCAGCTTATCAATGCATGGGCTGAAAAGGGACATATTTATCAAACACAGAATGAAATCTATTTCCTTGATGCATTACCGAAAGAGAAAGCGAAGCATTGCCTCCGGATGAATCTTGGCGGTATAGCATTCAGCCATTCCGGGTGGCAAGGACCGTATGATTCTGCATGGACGATCGACGGGAAATTCAATGCTGATTTTATTACTGCCGGAACGATAAGGGGAATCCATATTACGAATGGAAACAATTTTGATGTTGATGCAAACGGAAATGTTACAGCAAATGGATTGAAGGCGACAAATGCGGAGATAACAGGGAAGATAAAAGGTGGATCAATTGAAGGCGACACCACCATTTCGGTTGGAACGGATCTGCATGTTGGGGATAATATCTATCTTGGAGAAAACGTAGGAACGCACAAGAAGATAGTATTCAGCGATAAAACTTATTTAATAAGGACCAAAGATACATATGGTGATTCGTTGTCTATGAATGCCGGAGGTGCTTTTTATCTAGCAACCAAAAATTCTACGATAATGATGGACAACAGTGTGGAGAAGATGATCATATTGAAAACCGGCATGGTTTTTGCGGATACCGATTTTCTGATGCCCTACCGTGACAATACAACATATCTGGGTGGATATTTAAACAGATTTGTCCGTCTCTATGCAGTGAATGCTACGATAGACATATCCGACAAAAATATGAAATGTGACATACAAGACATAGATGACAGATATCTGAATATGTTTGAAAACCTTCGTCCGGTATCGTACAAACACAAAAACATCGATAAGACCGACAATCATGATCGAACACATACGGGGTTTATTGCTCAAGAGGTTGAGGAATCAGCTGCTGGTGCGGGGCTGACTTCTATAGATTTTGCAGCTATCTGCAAAGATAAAAATCCTGATACCGGAGAGGAAGTCTATGGTCTTGCTTACGATGAATTTATCGCTTTGAACACAGCAATGATACAAAAACTCATAAAGCGAGTAGATGTGTTAGAAAAAGAACTAGCACGACTGAGAGCAGGTGATTAAATGGATAGCATCATAATCGGAAAAATACAACAGTATGGTACGATATTAAAAAATGACAATACTGAAATCGCATATCAATATGCTGAGAACCTACAGCTGTCGGTTGAATTCACTGACAGCTTTTTTGATGGCTATTCCTTCCTGTGGCTGTACTGCCACGATAGGGATATGGTGAAGACTGGTGTACTGGAATTTGATACGACCAAGAGTGTACTGACCTTACCACGAGGAGCCTTTGAGAAAGAGGGCAATCTCTATATCTCGATGTGTGCTTATAAAGGCTCAGAGAAAGATATGATCAGGATACCAACCTCACCGGTGGAATTTTACATCACGCAGTCACTCAATCCACAAGCTGCGAATGCTCCAAGGGAGCCGGGATGGGAAGACGTTGCATTATCCTTGTTTACTCAGATATTCAATCATGATTTCAAGGATAGGACTGATAAGGTCGTATCGGATGCGCAGGCAGCAATCGACGATATTAAGAGACGACTGGAGAACGGAGAGTTTACAGGTGCTCAGGGTATTCAGGGACCTGTCGGACCACAGGGTATCCAAGGAATACAAGGACCAAAAGGAGAGCAGGGAGATCAAGGTATCCAAGGAATCAAGGGAGATAAAGGTGATAAAGGTGATAAGGGAGCAGATGGTGTCGTTACACTAGCAAACGGTATGATTGCATTTACAGGAGATGCTGCAGGTAATCTCTATTGCAACTATACTGATGCGACTGCACCACCTGGCTTTGAGGTGGATACGAATAACAATATCTACATGGTTATCCCAGATTAGGAGGTGACGATATGCCAAAGGTATTGGTAGGTAATTTTAAAGGCCCGAAAGGCGACAAAGGAGATAAGGGGGATAAAGGTGAGCAGGGGATTCAAGGAGTAAAAGGTAACACCGGTGCGCAGGGACCGACCGGAGCACAAGGCGTACAGGGGACGTCATACAAAAATCAGGGAGCTTGGGCATCAGGGAAGGCATATAAGTGTGATAGCACACAGATCGATACAGTGGCCTATAGTGGCGCAATGTATGGGTGTTTAAAGTCACATACATCGTCAACAACGATTATGCCAACTAATGCGACCTACTGGGTGAAGATGGCCGCACAGGGAGCTACTGGTCCTAAAGGTGACAAGGGTGATCCAGGTCAAGTAAATGTAGCAGATAACTTTACAACCTTAGATCCAACATACGCATTATCTGCACCAAAGGGTAAAGAACTATACGATTATTTATTACAGATCGGCAATCCTAATCTGTTGATCAATGGAGATTTCCAAGTCTGGCAAAGAGGAAATGAATTTAATATAACTAGCAATAGGATGTATACAGCAGACAGATGGATTGCTTATATGAATGCTTCTGATGGATATGTGCCATACACTATAACTAATAGTAGTAGAAGGATGAAAATTTCATCGACTAGTGGTGAATGTAAGTTTTTGATATTTCAACATGTAGAATTGAATAATTCTATTATACGTAAAATCTTAGGAAAGAAATTGACATTGAGCGTGAAAATAATATCGAGCAATGTACAAGAAATCAGTACATCAGCAACGATCTTGTATAATTCGAGTGATAAACCATCTGTATCGCTAGCGAAAAAGATACACACGATTTCAGCAAACAAATATACGATCACGAAGATGACATTTGATGTAGCGAATGATGCAGATTTCGATGATGTCAAATCTTTGCAGATAATAATCTCTTCACCGGGTATAACCTCAGACGTATATATAGATTATGCGAAATTAGAGCTTGGAGAGATTGCGACACCGCTTGTCCCAAGACCATATGCAGAGGAACTGATGCTTTGCAAAAGATATGGTAGATACATATATGTTGATTACACGATAAACGCTGCATCAAATTCATTTTCTAATATGATGTCCGTCCCTATTGACATGCGAATAGCTCCGACATTGACATTGAGTGTAGGCGGAACAATGTCTAATCTCACTGGTGAGAGAATTACGTATTCAGCATTTACAGATCATATACTATTCAGTTTCACTGCCTCTGCAGCAGGAATGATTAGAGTGTACGGAAGAAAATATTGGGCTGATGCAGAAATCTATTAAGGAGGAAAAACATGACAAAAGTTTATGCTAAGACAGATGCAAACTGTGTAATAACGGAAATCAACAGTGATATCTTTCTGGAATCAATAGAAGGTTACATGTTGACCGACGAAGGTGAGGGTGACAGATATGCTCATGCACAAGGTAATTATCTGGAATCTGGATTGATGGATGAGCAGGGAAGATATAATTACAGACTGTTGAATGGAAATGCTGTTCTATTGACAGAAGAGGAAAAACAAGAGTTTTTTCCACCTGTCGAGCCGGAATTGTCTGAGCAGGAAAGATTCAATGCTGCAGTCCTGCTTGAATTAGCAAAGCTGAAGGCAGGTGATACAGCATGATGTATCGCTGGATCAAAGAGTTTTATGATGCCGGAATCTATAAAGACAGTGATCTGGAAATATTTGTAGCCGGTGGGATGATAACAAAGAAACAGGCTGAAGAAATAAAAGCCGGATAGGGGGTAATCCAAGTATCTCGCATGGGCGTGCGTTAAACGCCTTACATATTGCCAAGAATGGCGGAAAGGAGAATCACAATGAAATACGACTGGAAGAAATGGGGACGAGCTGCAGGAATGCGAGCATTAAAGACTATGGCGCAGGCGGGTATCGCTGGCATTGGCGCAGCTGCAGCTATGGGGCAGGTAGACTGGCCTTATGTGGCATCTGCAACAGTATTGGCCGGAGTATTATCCATGCTCACCTCAGTGGCCGGCCTGCCAGAATTGGATATGCCGCAGGAGTAGTGCATGGATGATTTAACTAAGCTGCTCATGTTGCTTGCTGGATCCGTTGTCATACAGGTAGCACCAATAAAGGTAAATCCCTGGACATGGCTGTTTAAATGGATAGGGCAGCAGCTCAACGGAGATATGAGAAAGAGCCTTTGTGAGTTAAGCAGAACAGTCGATCAGAATGAAATTGATCGCATCCGGTATGAAATAATGGATTTTGCAAATTCATGCAGGAATCACCGCAGACATACAAAGGATGAATTTCACCATATCGTGGAAATCAATACAAAATATCACGCATTAATCAAAAAGCATGATATACAAAACGGCGTACTCGACGCTGAATATGCCTATATAGAGAAAACATATCAAAGATGCCTAGAGAAAGGTGTCTTTGATCAAATGGAAAGCGAGGATGAAGAATAATGGAAATCACAAAGATGTTAGCACCCGTAATCTATAGCGGGGCAAGAAGCGGTATCAAGAGAACGAAGAATGGTGGAGTCACTATCCACAACACAGATAACTTTAAGGCAGGAGCTGGAGCTAAGAACCACGGAACGTATCTGCAGAACAGCGGATCCACGCTGCAGGCATCTTGGCACTATGCTGTAGATGATAAAATGATCACGCAGTCCATCCCAGACAATGAGGTAGCCTGGCATGCCGGTGATGGATACGGTAATGGTAACATGACTACCATCGCAATCGAGATCTGTGTCAATCCGGATAGCAATCTGGAGCTAGCTACCGATAACGCTGCATGGCTGGCTGCGAAGCTGCTGAAAGCACAGGGGCTTGATCATCAGAGCCTGTACCAGCATCATGACTGGTCCGGAAAAAACTGTCCTAGCCAGATACGTGCCAACAAGCCTTACAGCTGGGCGAAATTCGTCAGCAAGGTAAAAGGGTATCTGAATCAGAACAACGCTTCT
>OBXQ01000234.1_pt1 | contig 40305 bp, 42 predicted proteins | sample 1476641 | NCBI WGS metagenome assembly OBXQ01 (sample SAMEA2580174, study PRJEB22360) | human gut metagenome | biome: human gut; feature: human-associated habitat; material: faeces | place: Denmark | collected 2008/2010
ATTGCGGCGGTCCCCTCGGGTGCCCGCCGGCTCCCCCCGCCACTCCTGCCCCCAGGCCGTCAACACTGTTTTCACGTAGTCCGAAGCAAGGCTCCCTAAAAAACGCTGCTCCGTCCATATGCAGGCCAGATAGCGGTCCACCCGGTCGATCCCCGGCCGTTTCCCAAGATCCCCGGGAACCGGATAGTCCAGCCCTGTAAAATCCTGCTGCGGATTAAAACGCGGGTCGTACCATTTGAAGAATTCTGGAATATTCCGTGTCACCGTGCGGCTGTAGCCTTCACTTTCATATCCGTTAAAGGATATGATCCATTTGTTGTAAAGCTTCCGTACCGTCTCTGCCCTGCGGATCACCAGATGGTACCCCCGGTCATAAGCCTCCCGAGCCGTCATCATTTCACCGCCCGCCAGCTCCCGGTTCTGTCCCAGCCCGCTTCCGGTCTCCTGCGTCTCGCCGATGCAGTAGAGCACCGCTTCCATCAGCTGCTGCGCCGTCTCCCAGGGCACGGAGGTGCTCGCCTTACTGGTGTAGCGCTCCGTCAACTCCCGCACCAGAGGAAGCAGGTCCGCCGCCTCATATCCCATATACGCCATATCCATATCCCCATCTCCTTTCCGTGAAGTTAGAGTTTACTACAGAAATTTTCACATTTAAAGTCTGGAAATCCGGGAAAATAAGGCTTATAATAGATGCAGGGAGAGATGGCGGCATCTCTCCCTGTTGCGTTCCGCTTGCAAGCGGTTCATTTTTCAATTCGAACGTCATCCCCGGAAATACTGTGGGTTTATAAACGGGACGATCAGCTCCACCGGCTCGCCCTTGGAATCCAGGGCCCAGTAGCCGCTGTAGATGCCGTCGCCCATTCCGCTGGCAAACATGGCGATGCGGTGCCCGCTCTCCGGCAATTTCCAGACTGTAAAATCCCCGCCCTCCCTCTGGACCTGGGGATGCGCTTCATAGCTGCGGCTAAATTCATGGGCAAAATAGTCGTCATACCGGTTCTTGCCGGGGTTCTCCCCGGACCATTTTTCAAGGAAGACGGCATATTCATCCGCTACCGCGGCGTCGCAGAAGCAGGCCATCCCGGCATCCACTCCGAAAAAGCTGAAAACGCCCGGCTGATTCAGCTGTTCGACGGTGTATCCCCTGGGCATGGCCAGCTCGTACCCTTTGACGGGACGGCTGCTGATCTTTAATTTTGCCGCTGCCACCCGCAGCCCCACGATGGGCGAACGGCAAATACTAAGCTCCACCGGATGAGCGCCGGTGGGAATGGTCCGGTTCAAAAAGGTGGAATATTTCCGGTCGCCCAGATATACCAGCGGGTCCGCCAGCACGATTTCACCGCTGGGAAAGTCTGCCTCGCCGATCACAAACGGCTCCAGCAAATCGTCCTTCTCAAATAATCCCCGGAAAAATTCCGCGGGATAGCTGGTCTGGTTCAAAAATTTCAGATTCTTCTCAAACGCGGCCTGCCCCGGATGCTTCACCGGCTCCCGGATCTCCTTTCCAGTCTTGGTGTCCACGAAATATTTCCCGCTCTGATCCGATTTGAATTCCAGGTCGGCGCCAACCGGCAGATAGAGCACGTTCAGCACCGCGGGTTCAACATTGGCCAGGGTGTTGAAGTCCACCACCGCCAGATTTTCCGCCTGATCCAGGTATTCCTGAGTATCTGAAGCTCCGAAGGCGACCCACCCGTTTCCGATCCCGTTGTCCTCACGGAACAACCATCTCAGCGCGGTTCTCCGCTCCAACACGGACTTGCTCACAATGCAGGCCCCCGCGCCGGAGATGTATTGCCTAAACTCCTGCTGCGGTTTTTGGGGCTGTTTCTTTTTGGGGACTAATCGATCGAACATTCCCATGGTAATTCCTCCTCATGTGTGTTTGGCTCAGCCGCCATATCTGTATGGTACCAAAAAATTCCTGCAAATACAATGTCCGTCAGGCGGAACACCGCTTGAATCTGCGGCATTTATGCGATAAGATGATAGATATTGTACATTGGAGGAAACGGCTATGATTTTATCGGATCAAACGATCATGAAGCTGCTGGCGGACAGGACCCTGGTGATCTCCCCCCTTGAGGAACGGCAGATTCAGCCTGCCAGCGTGGATATCCGCCTGGGAAGCACCTTCAGCATCGTGGAGGACTTATCCACCGGCGTAATTTCCCTGGAGGCCGCGGCCAGCTATAAAACCATCCGGACCGACACCTATATTCTCCTGCCCGGCCAATTCGTGCTGGCAACCACCATGGAGTATTTTGAATTGCCGGACAACCTGACGGCGTTTGTGGAGGGGAGAAGTTCCCTGGGGCGGCTGGGTCTGTTTATCCAGAACGCCGGCTGGGTGGACCCGGGATTTAAGGGCGAGATCACCCTGGAGCTGTTCAATGCCAACCGCTGCGCCATCGAATTAAAGGCCGGGCGGCGGGTGGGACAGCTGGTGTTCGCGGAGATGGACGCCATGGCTTTGAACCCATATAATGGGAAATACCAGGGGCAGCGGGGCGCCACCGGATCACGGGTTTACCTGGACGGCGAGCTGTAAAACGCCTCTCACAAGACGAGACCGGCCCCAGCGGACCGGTCTCGTTTGATTCGTCTTATAATACTGTCAGGTTCTGATCTCCTCCACATACCGGAGTCCTTCCATTTTTCGGATATCCTCCAGAATCGGTCCATGTTTCTGCCGTTTTCCCAGATCCAGCTCAATCATCACGCAGGTGTCCTTCTTATACCATTTGTTCTCGGAACGCCTGACCAGATTCACAACCCGGATATTCTGATCGTAAAAATACTGGATCAGCGACAGCATAAACTCCTCTTTGACTCCTTCGACATAAATTTTCATGACCCGGGATTTCCCCATCACCATGCGGTCAATCATCTTGCAGGTCATGGACGACGTGAAAATCACCGCAACACCGCCGAACGCGCCAAAGTAAAATCCGGCGCCAATCGAGATTCCCAACGCCGCAGTCACCCAAAGCGCCGCTGCCGTGGTGAGCCCTCTCACCTGGTTGGTGCCGGTCACAATGATGGTGCCCGCGCCGAGGAAACCGATTCCGCTGATGACCTGGGCCGCCATTCTGGCCAAATCGCCGCTGCCCCCAAAGTTCCTGGATATGTATTCGTTGGTGATCATGGCAAGGGTCGCGCCGATACAGACCAGTGAAAAGGTCTTAAGTCCCGCGGGCCGCCCCTTCATCTCCCGCTCCAATCCGATCAGCCCGCCGCAGATCGAGGCCACGATCATCCGGAACAGCGCCACCACTTCAAAGCGCGTGTCCGAAAACTCCTTCAGATCGTACAAAACATCCCCTAAAAATTCCATCATTTGTCCGCCCTCCTGACATCATTGTCCCCGGGTACGAAGCACCTTAACTCCCTTCCCGGATACTGATATAAATATACCATAGGTTCGCAGTTGAGACCAGCTTTGATTTTGTTCATTTCGACATTATCCTGCTCTTTTCTATTCCGCCCGCCACACCTCCTTGCCCCTCAAACTCCGCTCCAACCAAAAACGCGGCCCCCCATCAGAGGATACCGCGCCTTTTGTCTGCATCGTATTCAATTAATCCGCCGCGTCCATTTTCTCCTTCAACACCTGATACAGCTTCGTCAGATCAATGGGTTTGGCAATGTGTGCGTCCATTCCTGCGTTTCTGGCTGCAAGGACATCCTCGGTAAACACGTTGGCCGTCATCGCAATGATCGGGATGCTTTGGGCCTGTGGATGGCCGCAGGTCCGAATCCTTCGGGCCGCCTCGTATCCGTTCATGACCGGCATCTGTATGTCCATCAGCACGGCATCGTAATAGCCTTCCGCTGAGGCCGTGAAGGCCAGAAGCGCCTGTTTCCCATCGTTCCTTGTCTCGACTTTCGCGCCGTATGCGGTCAGAAGTTCCACCGCAATCTCCTGGTTGATCGCGTTATCCTCTGCCAGAAGAAACCTTCTGCCGGCAAACGAGGTCTCATCCAGAGTGACCGCTTCTGCGACCGGCGCAACCGGCAGCTCGCCCTCCTGCATGGGCAGATCCAAGTCTACCGTGAACGCAGAGCCCTGACCCGGAGCGCTCTTTAAGGTGATCTGGCCACCCATGGCGGTGATCAGGTTTTTGGTGATCGCCAGCCCCAGGCCGGTGCCTTCGATCTGGTGGACCGCCGTATTGGACACCCGCTCAAAGGGGGTGAAAATAATCTGTTGCGCTTCCTGCGCGATTCCGATTCCATTGTCCGCGACCGTAAACCGGAAGGTGGGGGAATTCCCACGCTGTTCCAGCTCCTGTGCGGTGAAGGAGACCGCCCCGCCTTCCTGCGTAAATTTCACCGCATTTGACAGCAGATTCATAAAAATCTGATTCAGGCGCAGCGTGTCGCCCATCAGCCTGAGGTGACGGATATTCACGGTAAAGGTCAGGGTCTGCCCCTTGGATTCGCATTGGGGCCGCAGAATCGCCTCAAGCCCCAAAAGCAGCTCCCCAAGATCAAAGGGTTCGCAGACCAGCGCCAGCTTACCGCTCTCGATTTTGCTCATGTCCAGCACGTCGTTGATGAGGCCGAGCAAATGTCTGGAGGAGAAATCGATTTTATTGAGACAATCCAACACCCGGTCCTGGTCGCCCAGGCTGCGCTTGGCAATCGTGGTCATGCCAACAATACCGTTCATCGGCGTGCGCATATCATGGGACATGCTGGAGAAAAAGTTGCTCTTTGCCGCGTTGGCCTGCTCCGCCACCACCACCGCGGCCGCAATCTTCTCCCGGTCGTTGTGCTCCTGGGTCACATCCGTGACCGCATAGAGACATTTTTTCTCGTCTCCCAGAAGGAAGGGGCAGATCAGTATTTTCAGCCACATATCCCGGTGTAGGCGTTCGTTGTAGGTATGCACCTCCCGCGTGCAGCCCTCCGACGGCCAGGGCTCCTCCAAAATCGCCTGAAGTTTGCTCCGAAACGCGCTGTCCTGTTCCTGCTGCTCCTGTTTTAAAAACTCTTCCGCAGGTATGCCCAGTATTCTGCCGCTGTTCTCAAACACATAATCCGGCGCAGCGCTTCTGGCGTTGAGTATAAAGATCACCGTGTCCGTATTTTCCGATATGGCCTGATAGATGTCCAGCAGAAAACGGTCGTTTTCCTGCTGTTTGCGCCGCATGGACCAGTACAGGAACGAACCGGCCGCCAAAGCCGTGACTACAACGCCGATAATCACCGTTGCCATCGCTACGGCCGTGGAAATGATCTGGGCCCCGTCCTTCTCCACCGCGTTCAACGCCACAACGGTGACAAGCTGCCAGCCGCGTTTTTCATACACGGGTTCAAAACAAAAAAGCTGCTCCTGGCCGTCGATCTGAAAAACAACGGACCCGGTGGCCCCGGAATTCAGAGCCCTGATAAACGCCTGGACCCGCTCGGAGGAATTGTCCGCGTAAATCAATAGATTTCCAATATCTTCGTAGACCTGTTCGTAATTGTAGCGAAGAGGCGGCACGACGATCTTGCCGTCCTTCCCCAGAATATAGCTGTACCCTTCTCCCAGATATGTAGTCTCTCCGCATGCCTTTTGCATGGAATCGGTGGGGATGCTGGCGTAGAGAATCCGATCTCCGGCGAGCGCGGTTCCAAACAGCACTCTGCGGTCGCCGTTCTCATCAATCAGGGGATCCGACATTTGAAAACCGTCCGCCTCCACCTCTGCGGCAAACCCCTCCGGGATCCCTTTTAACAGATACGCATTCTCCGGCCCGTACAGCGCCTTCCCCCCGTGGTCTATAATGGTCAGGCCGCTGATTGTGTGATCTTTCTCAAAGCGCTCCAGCAGGACGGCAGCCGAAGAAAGCTCCATCGTGGCGTCCAGGGAGGCCGCCAGGCTACGCAGATCCCGCTCCGTATCGTTCAAAATCGCTGTGAGCATCTGGCTTTTGCTGTTGGTGATTTCCCGGATCACCTGGACCGTTGTGCTGCGCACGTTGGAGCGGATACTCCGGATCGCTTCTATGCCGATCAGAAACGCGCCGATACAGGAAGCGGCAATCACGACGAAAAGCGCGGTATTGCGATATCGATGTCTTTTTTGATTCGCCTGCTTCAACGCGAAATACCTCCATTTCAATCACTGCGCTCCGGCAGCGGCAACCGCCTCAAGCTGTATGCGGTCGTAACTTGCCGCCGCTTCCTCCGGCGTTGCCCCGCCGATTATGTCCAGACACAAAGTCCGGATTGTCCCCCAGTAGTCAAAGCTGAGCGACATATCCTCGATGGGAATCTGCCCCGGAGAGCAAGCGTCGTCGTAAAGGGCCTGCAGCCTGGGATCCAGGTCAAATTCTTCATATTTAAAAACCGGCAGAATGCTGCTTGCGCCTTTGTTTAGCTCGTTCTTCTTATGGGTGGTCAGATACTCCAACACCTCCAGAGACTCCGCTACATGCGCGCCCTTGGCGTTGACGCAGATACGGGTTCCGATGGAAGGCAGGCTCACCGTGCCGTCCGGCAGCGCCGGAATGCCCTGCTGGATGAAGTCCATATCCGGGACTTCCCGCTCAATGTCTTCTTCCTTCCCGGCGGGAAATACCGTAAAGGCGATTTTTCCGTCCCTAAACCCTTCCCAGTCGGTGGTGTTGGCCCGGATGGCGTCCACCCCCTCCACGGTGAGATTGTCCCCGTAATACCCGTTATCCACCAGCTCCTTGAAGAAACGGAAGCCCTCCAACATGTATTCGCTGATTTTGATGCTGCCGTCGTTTAACCCCTGGATGATCTCGTCCGTATTCTCAGCCTGGTAAATGGGATAGAGGCCCCGGGCCATGGCAAATACCGTCATTGCATACCACCGGTTGATGCCGATGGGCGTAATGCCGTTCTCCTTGAGAACCTGACAGCAGTATAAAAATTCCTCCGCGTCCTCGGGCGGTTCCAGCCCGTACTCCCGCAAAAGCCCCTCATTGACGTAAAGTCCGTAAGCCGTCATTTTGGTTGGGAGACAGTAGGCCGTCCCTTTCACAATGGCCTGCTGCATGGCTGAATCATTCAGCTCCTGAAAAACGGGCTGGTCCGAAAGGTCGTAAAAATATCCCTTTGCGTTGAGCGCCTTGACCGTGTCCGCGTTGACGATGAACAGATCCACATCTTTTCCGTTATCCAACCGGTTTTTCAGCGCCTCATTGTAGCCGTCCGCCGTGGACAGCCCGCTGACCCGGATTTCGACGTCACCGCTCTGGGCGTTGTAATCGGCGATCAGGTCCCGGTAAAGGCTGGCGCTGGACGTTTCCGACGATTCAATGGAGGTGAACAGGTTGATTACAATCTTATCCTGTTCTTCGGGAACCAGATGCAGTTCATTGGGGGGATCAGCGCGTCCGCAGCCGGAGGAAAGCAGTCCCGCCAGAGCCACCGCAAGCAGCGCGCGTATAAAATTTCGTTTCATCTCTTTTCCCTTTCCCAAAACCCGCGACTGTTCGGATCCGTTCCAACGCTCCGGATATTACCGCACGTCCAAATCAACAGGCCTGGACATTTCTTGCGAAAAATTATGTTCATGTACCAAATAATACAATTATAACAAAGAACGGAGCGTATGGCAACAAATGGGTGAAAAATGTAGAAAATTGTGAATTGTGTTTTCACACCCTTAACGACGGAACCTCCCGCCCGCCACTTCGACGCGGCCAGACGCGATACCTCCGGACGCCCTATTCGTTGACCGCGTTTTCCATCCGGTTCATCCGCGTCCAGGTAATCATGCCGTAGCAGGCGTTCAGCAGATAGACGGACCACATGGTGGTCATAATCCAATCCCCCGCCAGGACCCACATGGCCACGGTCACCACGTCCACAATGATCCACAGCAGCCACTGCTCCCGGTACCGGAGCACCATCAGGGCGTTGGCGATCACGGAAAAGGTCGTGCTGGCGCTGTCCAGCCAGGTGGCGTTCCCGCCCAGCCGGGAGAGGAAAATGTGATAGAGCCAGATACAAACCGCCGACACGGCCACCAGAACCGCGGTGAGAATTGGCTTCATTTTCTTACATTTTACAATGCCGGTGGTCTGGCTGTAATGCTTGTTCCAGAAATACATTCCCACAAACTGGGTAGGCAGGTAATACAGGGCGTTCAGCATCACTTCCCCGTAATAACGGCTGTACCAGGCCACCACGATATAGGCGGTTATGTTGACAAATCCCCAGTAATATTGGGATTTTTTCCCGGCAGCACAGAGCACCACACAGAAGATGCCGCAGACGGCCGCCAACGAACTGACCAATAGATACCACCAGGAACTTTCCCGGTCGATAGCGGCAAAATAGATGGTAAAGCCAGTCACCGCCAGAACCTCGAACCACTGGAAGGGGGTGAGGCTGGACTTGATTCTTTTAAACATGATCTGCCTCTCTTTCATTTACGTTTTCCAGCATACGATCCACCAACTCCACCGCACGGTCAAAACGCTGCTTATAATCCCCGCGGATCGCCTCAAATTCAAAGCCAAGGCTGCGGTAAATCTCCTGGATCTGCGCGCTGTACCTCTGCCGGTCCGCGGCGATCACCGGGCTTCTCCCTCCGTCCTGGACAAATTCCACGTCCGGTTCCAGAAACAGGATCAGATCATAGCGGTTCAGCCCTGCGATGGCCTGAGCCAGGGCGGCATTTTTCTCCTTTTCCCTTCCTTCCAGAAATCCGATGTAAAACAGGGTGGTCAGGCAGTCCGTGTCCTCAAAGAGCACCCGGTTGCTGCGCTCAACCGCCTCCAGCTCCCTCGTCTTGTGCTGCAGCAGGATATCGGTAAAATCCTCCGGGATCATCAAAAGATCCGTGCCGGAGCGCTCCGAGATATCCCGGCCCACCTCCTCCAGATAGTTTGTATTGTAGTAGTTGGCCAGGTTGACGGTGAGCGTGGATTTTCCGGTGCTCTCCCCGCCGATGATCAGCACTTTTTTCACATAATAGGGCTTCACAACATTGGGAAGCCAGTCCCAGTGCCCGTAAATATCCGCCCGCAGTTCTGTGGACGACATGCCGTTTCTGGGCAGAATGATCAGCTGGGCCTGAGGGTAACAGCGGGACCAGAAGCTGTCCTCCCCGTAGTCGCTGCCGCAGAAAACGGCGTCGATGGGCTGACCGGCAAATGCCTTCACTTTGTCCGCGTCCCGCTGCCAGTATTCTTCGGTGTAGGCTTCCTTGCTTCCGGCGTCGTCCTCCAAAATAAAAAGCTTCACATGGGCCAGATGGCTGGTCAGCCGGTAAATCCACCGGTAGCGCACCCGGACGTCGATCTCCTCCCTGCGGCTCCCGCTGCTGATCACAAGAATCAGCGTCCGGCAACGGCTCGCCGCCTCCAGGATACAGCGGACATGGCCCAGGTGAGGCGGGTTGAAGCTGCCGCCGTAGAGGCCGCAGGTGAAGGGGCGGTTGTCGGATGGGGTTAAATGATCATTCATGATTTTACGTTTCCTCTTCGCTATTTAGTAAAATTTGTATTTCAGGGTTATTTCTTCACCGGTATCCAGATCCGTTACGTTCCGGTACAGCGTGATATCCCCATCGCTGCTTATTTTGATGGGCTGCATAGTTTGATAGCTGACGGCGGATTCAGCGGTCGTTGTTCTCGCCCCGGAAATACCGCGTACGGATGCCGCCGTTTCAATAATGGAGCCAAACGCTTTTACCTGTCCTGTCTGGGGTTCCAGGATTACCGCGCCGTCCTCGGAGGACAATTCCAAAAATGTATTTCTCCCTGCAATTTAATCCTCGTAGTTCATTTGCTCTCCCCTCCCCGGTTTCGGATCAGTCACTGGCGCTCCCTCACGAACACCATTACATCATTTGCCCATGTGCAGAATTTCCATCCCTGGGAGCCCAGCTCGTTCCACTCCGCTTCCATGTCCGCCACTTTTTTGTCATAATCAAATCCCACTTTGAGTTTGGACTTGACAAATTTGTATTCATACTGCTTCATTCTTCATGCCTCCTTTCCCTCTGCCTGTATCTGCCGTGATGCTCTTATATGATCCTAATTATATGGGAGATTATGTTGAAATTCAACGCAAACTTCGCTTCCAAACGCCGATGTTAACTTCGGTTGACAGTTTTCCCGGCCTTCCTGGTAGATATTATGACTGGAAATTGTTATACTGCTTCTGAAATCAGTTATGAGGAGGAAACAAATGACGGCATTCAGCGAGCAGCTTATCAAATTGAGGAAACAAAAGGGCTTATCCCAGGAACAACTGGGGGCAGCCGTGGGCGTCACACGGCAGACGGTATCAAAATGGGAACTGGGCGATACGACGCCGGAGCTGGGAAAGCTGGTACAGCTCAGCGACTATTTCCAACTTTCGATAGATGAGCTGGTGGGGCATGCGGCGGAAAACGACGGCGATAGGACCGTGGAACTAAACGGCGCGCCTGCCGTCTGGCATTATGAATACAAGAGTAAAAGAACCTGGTTCGGAATCCCTCTCGTTCATATTAATATCGGACCTGGCCCCCACCGGGCCAGAGGTATAATTGCCGTAGGAAACTTGTCCCGGGGGGTGATCGCTCTCGGCGGGCTGTCCGTGGGCCTTCTGTCCTTTGGAGCCTGCTCCCTGGGTATGTTCTCCCTGGGCGGCCTCTCACTGGGACTTTTAGTCTCCGCAGGCGGACTGTCAGTGGGCGCGCTGTCCTTTGGCGGGCTGGCAATCGGGCTGTTCGCCGTGGGAGGCTGCGCCTTTGGCGTCTATTCCATCGGCGGCTGTGCCATTGCCTCGAAGATCGCAGCCGGCGGTTACGCCCACGGTCCTATCGCCATCGGGGACCGGGCGACGGGGGACGTCGTGTTTCAATTTGAGCAGGGCTTTCGCTCCGGGGATGTGAGAAGGGCGGTCACGGAAATGTTTCCGGGTACGTGGGGGATTATAGCCGATATCTTCAGCGCATTTTAATTTTGAGATGGCAAAATCCGCAGCGCAATCGGATTGGCGGTTATGCTGCGGATTTTCAACGTTTATGTTTTAGATGGATGGGGCTTTTTATCATTGTAAATAAAATGCGGTATCGGACGTCCGTCAATGGATGACCGCCACATTCCATCCTGCTTTGCGCCCATTTTCTCGTAGAATCCAATGGCCTGAGGGCTGGTGACAAAATGGAACTCCGGGATACTCCGGCGTCTGCACCAATCCGTCAGATGATTCCACATCTGTTTTCCATAGCCTTTTCCCAGACACTGCTCCGAAATATAGAAATATTCCAACTCCCAACCGCCGCCGTCCCGCTTTAAACCCCAGAATGCAATGGCATTTTCGTAATCCCAGGATACATAGACTGGATTTTCACGGATAAATTGCTCGGTGATGTTGAACGTGCGGTCAAAGGTGCCCATAAATGCTTCGCCGTAGCCCCAATGGGCCTCTGATTGGTAGGCGAGGGCGCGGAGGTTGGCAGTGTCGTTTGGGACGGCTTGTTGGAATTGTAGCGTATTTTTAGTTGCTTCCATATGCTTCCTCGTTGTATTTTCAATTCAATCAAAAATTCTCGTGATATCCTGATACCGGTTGACCACACGATAGATTTCAACATACTCGTTTCCTGCCTTGTAGATAATCACATAATCTTCCCATACGGCATATTTATAGTCCGTCCTAAAGCTGACTCGCTTAGAAAGATCCGAACCCATTCCCGGAAACATCTGAAGATTCTCAAATTTACCATAAATTTCCTTTATGGTCTTTATAGCATATTCTTCATTATCTTCGGCAATGTAATCCCGGATATTCTTCAGATCCTTGGCAACAATCGGATTGATCCGCAGATTTAACATCTTATTCCCCCACAAGTGCTTTTAATTCATCCAGATCCAGCCAGCCCTCGCCGTCTTTCACCGCTTCTTCAGCTTCCTGCAGCTTCAACAGAAGCTTTTTCTCCGCTCGATCACGCTCGTAATCTTCAATATCCATGACTACAAAACGTCCTCTGCCATTCTTGGTTAGATATACCGGTTCTCCTTTATGACAGTTTTTCAGGACTTCATTATAATTTCTCAAATCAGATACTGGTAAAATATTTGCCATATTCTTTCAGCTCCTTCCTTGTTTTCATATTATTTCTGCTACTTCTATTATACACAAAATGCTGTAAAATTCAACGTAGATTTTTACAGCTCTTTGAATTACATTTAAACATATTCTATTATGATTCCTTTTATATTAGCTTTCGCTGGCAGGTCCTCCATACTTAGGACATCGTGGAATTATCCTTAATTGATGTCCACCATTACCATACCTACGAAATTCATTTCAACAAATATTACTGAGGTGGCCGAAAAGCTCCAAAACTGCTTTTAGTTCCGTTTTAGTTCCACAGGCAAAAGAAAAGAGCTGATATTCCTTGATCCTACAAGGCTTATCAGCTCTTCATTATTTATTCAAACTCGGCGTGCCCTTTATTGTTTCTAACTATATTTGTTTAAGTTCCATGCAAATACGCACCCTTTTTTACTTCATTTACATCCTTTATTCTGGTTTACTGATTTTCTGTTGCCAATATGTTGCCATGGCGAGATTATATTCTATTCTTTCTCTTGTCCAATTTCTAACACAGAATTAGCTTTTTTGTAAAAATCAATTCCCATTTTGCTTTCTACTAACCCGCATATAATACCAACTAAAATTTGAATTTCTTCATAACTTTTTATACCTTCTGTTGTAATATTTCCTACGGTTATTGTTGCAAATCCACATGACAAAAAAAGTTCAAATATCAAAGAGCAAATTCCAATATATATCAATCTAATAATTGGCTCTAACATGTCCTTTTCTATAAGCGACATATCTTCAAATTCAAGTTGAAATTTTCTTGCACCATATGATACCCATGCTCCAACCATTGCACCAAACCATGTATACCCCAACATACAGAAAACATTACTTTTTAATAGGTAAAACAGTATACACATCGCACCCAAAAAAATAGCTGATAAAATTATGGCTGTAATCCCCAATCTTTTCATGTATTGATTTTTTATCCGCTTTCCTTCGATATGTAACATTTCTGTTTTTAATTTATCTAGGGCAACCATCGCCATTTTAGGTTGTGCGGAATTTTCCGGCACTAGACCTACTTGAGCAAGAGTTAATAGTTTTTTAAAATATTTCCTTTTAATCTCATCCGACGTTTTATCTAATGCTTTAAGAACATTACAGGTATTCTCTATCTCTGAATATAATAGACTCTGCAATTCTGGTACTTCGTCCTCGACATCGGGACGAAGATCACACTTTATATCAAATTGCTCATCTTCATTTTCATATACAACAAAACATCCCTTCATTTTTTACAATGGTCTCCCGCATGATTTACATACTTCTGTAGATAAGGATAAAGAATGCTGTATTCTATCTATTATTCCACTTAGTGATTGCAGTTCAGCTAATAATTGGATTTCCGAATCTGTTTTATCGCTTTTTTGCAAAAGTTCCATCTTTAATTTTCTAAGTTCTTTATAATCCATATTTACAACCTCTTTCCGCATGTTGGACAAACTTTTGTTGATAAGGATAAGCTTTCTAGCAAAACCCCTTCAATTGCTTCCATTTCATTCAATTCAGCTAATAGTTCTTCTTTATCAATATCAATATTAGTCTTTCCTTCTTCTAATTGTGTTTTGATTTTACTTAACTGTGGTGATAGCATTCTTTTCCCTCCTTCTATATTGACGATAAAACAAGTATAATACACACTATTATAAATATAGCAGGAAATCAAAAATATCATCCGCCATATAAAATAGAAATACTATATATACAGCAGATAATTCCATAGATAACCTGCTACATAAAATAAATATTATACTCCCGTACTATTCGAATTCAATCGTCGCCGGCGGCTTCGGAGACAAATCATAGCAAACCCGGTTCACATTCTCCACCTCGTCCAAAATCCGGTCCGTGATCTTAAGCAACACGTCCCACGGCACCTGCTCCACGGAGGCACTCATGGCGTCGATGGTGTTGATGGCGCGGATGATCACCATGTACTCAAAGCTTCTGGCGTTGTGCTTCACGCCCACGCTCTTGAAGTTCGGCACCACGGTGAAATACTGCCAGACCTTCTGGTCCAGGCCCGCCTTCTCGAACTCATCCCGCAGGATGGCGTCGGACTCGCGCACGGCCTCCAGACGGTCGCGGGTGATCGCGCCCAGGCAGCGCACGCCCAGACCCGGTCCCGGGAAAGGCTGACGGTAAACCATGGAGTGGGGCAGTCCCAGCTCCACGCCGCAGGCGCGAACCTCGTCCTTGAACAGCTGCTTTAACGGCTCCACCAGCTCGAACTTCAGATCCTCCGGAAGGCCGCCCACATTGTGATGGGACTTCACCATCTTGGCGGTCTTGGTGCCGCTCTCGATGATGTCCGGATAAATGGTTCCCTGGCCCAGGAAATCGATGCCGTCCAGCTTTCTGGCCTCCTCCTCGAACACGCGGATAAACTCGCCGCCGATGATCTTGCGCTTCTGCTCGGGATCGGACACGTTCTCCAGCTTGCCCAGGAAACGCTCCACCGCGTCCACATAGATCAGGTTGGCGTGGAGCTGGTTCTTGAACACCTCCACCACGCTCTCGGACTCGTTCTTTCTCATCAGGCCGTGGTTCACGTGCACGCAAACCAGCTGATTGCCGATGGCTTTTAACAGCAGGGCGGCCACCACGGAGGAATCCACACCGCCGGAAAGGGCTAACAGCACCTTGCGGTCTCCCACCTGACGGCGCACCAGCTCCACCTGATCCTCGATAAAGTTCTTCATATTCCAGTTGGCCTCAGCGTGGCACTGGCCGAACACGAACGCTTTGAGAGCTTCCTTGTCCGGAATCTCATCATAGCGCGCCGTGCATTTCGCGGTGGGGTGGTCGATGGCGATCACCGGAATCCCGCACTCGTAGAGCGCCGGGTCCACGTCCACCGCCACACCGTCCACCACGCGGTTCTCGCCGCCGTTTAAGATGATGCCCTTGACATTTTCCAATTTCTTTAACCCCTCCACGCCGATATCGTGGGGGTGAATCTCACTGTACACGCCCATGCTGCGGATTTCGCGGGCCACCACCGTATTCTCGGTGCTGCCCAGGTCCAGAATTACGATCATATCCTGTTTCATCGATTCCTGCTCCTTCTTCATTTGTATTCTTGTTCTCGTTTACCTGCCGGAAAATGCTTCGGGCGTCCGAACCGCTCTCCGGCCCTCAGCTACCATTATAGTCGAAAAGTGGAAAATAGAAAAGCAAATTCTGACAAATGTAGCGGACCTCACGCCTCCATCAACAACTCGAATTCATTTTTATTCACCAGAACCAGCCCTTCCTCCTGCATCCGCCCCAGCTCCCTGGTCAGGGCGCTGCGGTCCACGCAGAGGTAATCCGCCAGCTCCAGCCGCCCCATGGATGAGGTGAACTTCCGGCTGCCCCGGCGCTGGACCTGCTGGGAGAGCCAGACCAGAATCCGGCCGCGGATGGATTTCTTGGAGATCACCTCCATCTTGTCCATCAACTGGACATTTTTCCGGGCCAGCAGCGTCACCATGTTTTCGATCAGGCGGTGATGAAATACGCAGGAGGAGCTGCAGGTGCGCAGCACCTTGTGGAAGCCCAGCAGAAGGATCCGGCTGTTCTGGGCCGCCTGGAAGGAAACCGTGCTGTCAGGGCCTCCCCCGCAAACAAAGCTCTCCCCGAACACCGCTCCCGGCTCCAGAGACAGCAGGATCGCCTTCTGCCCCCACACGTCCTCCTTGATCATCTGCACGCTGCCGCTCATCACCACGCCCACGGAATCCAGACTCTCACCTTCCAGGAAAACGAACTCCCCTTTCGCGTAATCTTTGGCCACCGCACCAAGACATTGCAGCATCGCGCCGATCTGTCCTTTCTCGATCTTTCCAAACAGCTCCATCTCATGTAATTGCTGCAAAAATTGTTCCATCCCGGCCTCCTTTTTTTGTTTCAGTATAGCAAAATTGTCCTCGCGTTGCAACCGCAACATACAGCGGCTGATTTTTATGTTACCGTATAGACACTTGATGAGGTATTTTCAAGTCCGGTGAACCTGCATGCCGGAATACTTGGAGCGTTTTCCACAAGCGCTGTGTTTGTGGCGCATTCGGAACATTAAGAGGAGGAATGAACTTATGATTCGCAGAATTATCCATATCGACGAAGCGAAATGCAACGGCTGCGGCCTGTGCGCCGACGCCTGCCACGAGGGCGCCATCGGCATGGTGGACGGCAAAGCCCGCCTGCTGCGTGAGGACTACTGCGACGGGCTGGGCGACTGCCTGCCGTCCTGCCCCGCCGGAGCCATCACCTTTGAGGAGCGGGAGGCCCCTGCCTACGACCACGCGGCGGTTCTGGCGGCCCAGGCGGCAAAGCGCCGGGACGCTTCATCCCCCGCAGCGCCGCACCACGCCGGATGTCCCGGTTCCCGGGCGGCGGTGTTTTCCCGGCCGATGTCCACAGAAGGTCAAACGGCTTCCCCGGCAGCCGGAACGGCCCCGGTTATCCCGCCGTCCGAAGCCTGTCCCCCTTCCGACCTCCGCAGCCAGCTCACCCAGTGGCCGGTGCAGATCAAGCTGGCCCCTGTGACAGCTCCGTTTTTTGACGGCGCGGATCTTTTGATCGCGGCCGACTGCACCGCCTACGCCTACGGCGATTTCCACCGCAGCTTCATCCGCGGCCGGATCACCCTGATCGGCTGTCCCAAGCTGGACAGCGTGGATTACTCCGAAAAGCTGACGGAAATCATCGCCCGCAACGATTTAAAGAGCATCACCGTGGTCCGCATGGAGGTGCCGTGCTGCGGCGGCATCGAGTTCGCCGTGAAAAATGCGCTCAATGCCAGCGGCAAAGAGATTCCCCTGAACGTCGTCACCATCTCCACCGACGGCCGCATCCTGTAAACATCCGCACATCAACCCATAGGAGGGACCAATACCATGTCAGAATCCATGTTTTGTTTTCAATGTGAGCAGACCGCGGGGGGCTGCGGCTGCACCGGCAGTATGGGCGTTTGCCGGAAAACCGCTCAGACGGCCGGACTTCAGGACCAGCTCACCGGCGCTTTGATCGGTCTGGCCCGGGCCACCTCAGGCGGGCAGCCCGGCGAGTCTGCGGACCGCGCCATGATCCACGGCCTGTTTGCCACCATCACCAATGTCAACTTCGACAACGACTCCATCCGCGGCCTGATACAGACCGTACGCGCGGAGAAGGAAAAGCTGTCCCCCAACTGTTCCTCCTGCGCCAATCCCTGCCAGCGCAGCGACGACTACGACATGAATCTGCTATGGCAGGAGCCGGACGAGGACGTGCGCTCCCTCAAATCCCTGCTGCTCTTCGGCCTGCGCGGAATGGCCGCCTACGCCTGGCACGCCATGACCTTAGGCATTAGCGACGAGACGGTCAACCGCTTTTTCTACCGCGGCATGTTTGCGGTGGGCTGGGAAGCCGCCGCTTCCGATCTTCTGCCCTTAGTCATGGAGTGCGGCGAGGTGAACCTGCGCTGCATGGAGCTTTTGGACTCCGCCAACATCGGCGCTTACGGCGATCCCGCGCCCACCCAGGTCTCCTTTACGGTAGAAGAAGGCCCCTTTATCGTAGTATCCGGCCATGATCTCCACGATCTGTACCTGCTGTTGGAGCAGACCACAGGCAAAGGCGTGAACGTCTACACCCATGGGGAAATGCTTCCGGCCCACGCCTACCCCCGTCTGGCCGCTTACCCGCAGTTGAAGGGCAATTTCGGCACCGCATGGCAGAATCAGCAGAAGGAATTTGCGGATCTCCCCGCTCCCATCCTCTTCACCACCAACTGCCTCATGCCGCCCGCGCCCTCCTACGCGGACCGGGTCTTCACAACCGGACCGGTGGCATTTCCGGGAATGGCCCATATCGGGGAAGAGAAGGATTTCAGCCCGGTTATCAAGACAGCCCTGCGCCTGGGCGGATACCGGGAACCCCGCTGCCTGACCGGAATAAACGGCGGCTCCGGCACCACCACCGGCTTTGGACGCCACGCGGTCTTAAATGCGGCCGGCCAGGTGGTGGAGGCGGTAAAGTCCGGAGCGATCCGTCACTTTTTCCTGGTGGGAGGCTGCGACGGAGCCCGTCCGGGCCGGAACTATTACACGGATTTCGTCCGTCAGGCCCCGGAGGACACGCTGATTCTCACGCTGGGCTGCGGAAAGTACCGCTTTAACGACCTGGATCTGGGCACAATCGCCGGGCTTCCCCGCCTTCTGGACATGGGGCAGTGCAACGACGCCTACGGGGCCATCCAGGTAGCCGTGGCCCTGGCCGACGCCTTTGGCTGCGGCGTCAATGATCTGCCGCTGACGCTGGTGCTGTCCTGGTTCGAGCAGAAAGCGGTCTGCATCCTGCTCAGCCTGCTCCACCTTGGAATCCGCAACATCTACATCGGCCCCACGCTGCCGGCCTTCCTTTCCCCCGGAGTGCTGAACCAGCTGGTGGAGGGCTACGCGCTCACCCCCACTTCCACGCCCGGGGAAGATTTGAAAAAAATACTCGGATAGGGGACTCCTCAGAGAAGCGGGGGAGCAGATTCACAGAAAGCGGGAAACCATTGCCACATTCCGGCATGGTTTCCCGCTTTCGTCAAGTGCGATATGCCGCTGGCGCTGCCTGCGGCATATGACTGAATGTGGCGTGCCTCCGGAACAACCTCCGGCCCGTTACCGCCCCTTCAATCCCTGCTTTCCCAGATATTCCCTAAAAAACCGTTCCTCCGGCATTGGCCGTCCAAACAGATATCCCTGAGCATAACGGCAGCCCATGGCTTTTAACAGCGCTGCCTGCGCCTCCGTCTCAACCCCCTCCGCCACAACCTGTAAACGCAGTTCCCGGGCCAGGTCGATGATCAGGCGCATCACCTTCTGCCTGCGCGGCTGGTGTTCAGCCTGCCGCAAGAAATTGAGATCCAGCTTCAGGGTATCGATGGGCAGCTCGGACAACGTGTTGAGGGAGGAATAACCGCTGCCGAAATCGTCCATTTCAATCACAAATCCATCCTGCCTTAGCCTCCGGATCACGGTCACCAGCTGCACCGAATCCTTAACATAGGCGGATTCCGTGATTTCCAGGTGCAGCTCCCCCGGGTCCAAACCATTTTCCCGGACCATACCCAAAAGCGATTCCAACAGATCCTCGTGATACAGGTCAATCCTGGAAACATTGACCGAAATAGGCACGGCGGCCGCTCCCATCTCCTTCCATTCCCGCAGCATCCGGCAAGCCTTTCTCCACACAAACAGATCCAGGTGATAGATAAATCCATTCCGCTCAAATACCGGCACAAAATCCCCCGGGGAAATCATGCCGAACTCCGGGTGTTCCCAGCGCACCAACGCCTCCGCCCCAATGAGCTTTCCCGTGTCAACCTCCACCTTTGGCTGCAGGTACACGATGAAATCCCCCCGCTCCAAAGCTCCCTCCATTGTGTGATGATTCTCTGCTCCACCATCAGCTTTTCATGCATGGCGTGATTGTACAGCGCAAAACGCTGGCCGTAATTCCGCTTGATACTGCCGGCCGCCATCAGCGCCCTGTCGCACATCCGCGCAACTTCCAGATCACGGCTGTCAATCCGGTAAATCCCCGCTTTGATCTGCAGGCGCATTGGAAGGGGATAGCTCTCCAGGAATCTGCCTATATTTGCATTAAGGGCCTCATAAGTCTCCTTCCGCCTGGGAAGAATGGCAAAAAAGGTATCCGCCCTTGCCCTGGTGATCAGCGTCCTGGAATCGTCCTGAATGGTCAGAAGGCAGACGGACAAATCCATCAAAAGCCGGTCCCCCCTGCCGGTCCCGAACACCTCGTTCACAATCTTGAACTGCTCGATGTCCACCGCAAGAATATCAAATTCCTGCTCCGGATACAGTTCCAGGATACGGGAGGCGCGGTCGTAAAATATCTTTTCAGACAGCAGCCCGGTGAGCATATCCCGCTCCAGAAGATCGATGGTATTCCTGGCCTGGCGGGCCTCCTCCAGGAGTCCCTGCAGGCGGCAGTTGGCCTTGGCCAGCGTCCGCTGGTAGTTGATGAGCTGGCTGTTCAGCTTCTGAATCTCATAGTAGCCCGCGCCGTAAGGATCCTGCCCGTCCACCTCCGTTATATCCAGGAGGGACAATGACAGCTCCATGAGCTGCGTCAGAGGTTCCGCCGGTTTCACGTCGTAGGCGAAGAAAATGAGCTGCCGGTTTACGGTTTTCACCGTGACAAACACCGGGGGATCGCCCTGGATTTTCATCCGCAGACGGAGGGAGGCCCCGTATTCATGATCCTGCTTCAGAAGCCCGTCCAGCTCCTCCCTTTCATGGAAAAGCTCACGGACGTCCCGTCCTTCGTTCACCATCCCAGCCGGAATACTGCGGAGCACGCGCTTCACAACGCCTTCCCTGCTGCACAACGCCATATAAACAATCATAATGTATCCTCTGCCCATTGTACGAGTTTTCTGGCATCCGCGGTATAAACCACATCCCAGCCCGCCCAGATTTCCGTGCCGGAAAAGGCATTTCCTCCAACCGCAATTTTGATCCCCGGATCCTGCTCCCGCAGCTGCTTTACAGCCTCCCGGCAGTGGGGAAGATGCTGCGGCATGGTCACGGAGAGGGCCACCAGATCAGGACGGTGCTCCCCAACAGCCAACTTGATGGCCTCCACTGGCACCGCCGCCCCCAAATAAATGCTGTCCCAGCCGTGGTATTCAAACAAATCCGCCACCATGCGCGCGCCGATTTCATGCAGCTCGCTCCCCACGCACGCCACCAACACGCGCTTCCCCCTGCGCTTCTGCCCAAAAATAAGCGGGTAGAGCTGGGACAGGGCCATCTGGGTAACGGACGTGCAGTAATGCTCCATGTCCACGGAAATCCGATGCCCATGCCACAGGTCCCCCACCCGCCGCATAGCTTCCGCAATAATATCCACGCAAATATCCCCCAAAGGCAGACCTGCGTTTATATACTCCGCAACCAGGGCCATAGCCCCTTTGGTGTCCGACCGAAGAAGGGAATCGAGATACTGTCCGATCTCCTGTTCATACCGGCCCTTTTCCGGCCGGCCCGGGCGGCCGTGGGCGCATTCCTCCCGCGTGGCCTGAATGGCCGCATCCAGCAGGCGGTGCAGTTTCGGGCGCGTCTCCTTTGCCACGGCGTTCTCCAGGCAGCTTCGGATCAACTCGTAGTGCTCCACCATAATCGCGCACACCCGCTCCCGGGTGAAATACTCCATCAGCGGACAGAGCAGCTGATACAGCCATCTGGCATACCTTGAAAATATCCCCTCATCCTCCAGGTACAGGGCGGTATACAGGAAGTCCACATTATACCGGACGTCCTGATACATCTTCTTCCTGGCCCAGCCGTCCAGGCTGGCGCTCAGCCCCTGGTTGTTCTCCAGCTGGCGCGTGAAAATTTCATTGGTCAGGTTCAAAAATTCAGGTTCCTGATCCATCATCATCAAACTCATAAAACAGCTCCTCCCCAACCTCCAGGAAAACGCTGCGCCCCCTACAGAATCACGGTTCCATGCCCTACCGAGTGGATGGTGAGTCTCCCCGTGGCCGCATCCATCACGACGGAGCGGCCGTAACGGTCCCCGGTGTCTTCCGCGATGATGCACACATTCATAGAGTTCAGCGCCTGCTTCACCGCCTGCACATTTCGGTCCCCGATGCCCTGCATGGGACCCTTCACGGCGAACATGGTGGCTCCGCCCACAATTTTGGCCGTCACAAAGCTTTGCTGGGCGCCTCTGAATAACATGCGCTGCAGCAGGTATTCGCATCCGCTGTCCGCGAATTTGCAGGGGTTGCTCCGCTCAATGGCAGCGCTGCTGTTGGGCAGCAGAATATGCACCATCCCCGCAACCTTGTTCTTGTAGTCGTAGAGGCAAACGCCGACACAGGAGCCCAGAGCGTAAGTGGCGATTTTTCCGCTGTCTCTGACTACTTCCATCTCCGCAATTCCCACAACAACCGTTTTATCTGCCATAGGGTTCTCCTACTGCGCTGAAAATTCGTTTGAGGGATTCCAGATTGGGCAGGAACAGCACATGGCTGACAATGGACTGGTCGTCAATAAAGTACCGGTCCTCGATCAACAGCAGGTTGTCGCTGTGATCCGCAAAATAAATGATCGGCACGCTCAACAGGGAGCCCACCATATCGCGGCTCACCTCCGGCACCGACACCTCCACCTTGAAGCCCAACAGGGAGGAAAGGGCGTTGATATAAGAGCAGCACATGATATTTCCCACCTCAGCGATGGCGGAGGACGCCAGCTCGTCGTAAGCGCCGGCCTCCACCGGAAATCCCAACAGCTGCTCCAGCATCACCTGGGTGAAGGACTCGCTGATCAGGAACATGAAAATACCGCTGATATCGCCGCCTGTCTGCACCAGCACGCCGACCCGGATCGCCTCCATCCCGCCCAGCGTGTCCGGCACCTCGTTGAAGCCCACCACCCTCACTTCAGGGCATTCCATCACGATCTCTTTCCCCAGCATGGCTGAGAGCGCGGTGATTGCATTTCCAGTCCCAATATTTCCCAGTTCCTTCAGCATATCCTGCGCCGCACTGTCCAATTCCATATAATCCTTCATACCGTTTTTATTCCCTTCGCCATTATTCTCGTCCGTCCCTGCCGGTCAAACCCTGCGCCCTGTATATTCCGGTCACTTCCGGTAAACTGCGGGACAAATGTACTGGAACTGCGCGCTGTTCCACGCCAAAAGCTCCGTGTGTCCCACAAACAGGTAGCCCCCCGGCTTCAAAGCCCGGTAAAGCTGTCCGATCAGCCGCTCCCGCGCGTCCTCGGAAAAGTAAATCATCACATTGCGGCAGAAAATCAGGTCAAACTGCGCCACCCCAGGCACCGTCCCCAAGAGGTTCATCTGCCGGAATTTACAGCAATTTAAAATCTCCGGGACCAGCGTGAAATGCCGGTTCCCATCCAGCTTTTTAACGTATTTCTCCTGCCAGCGGGGCGGGATATCCGCAAGCTCCCGCATGGGATAAACCGCCTCTTTCGCCCCCTTGACCGCGGCCTCCGAGGCATCCGTTCCCGTGATCTCCAAAAACGGAAGAAAGCCGCCCTGCCTGGTGTAATCGTGTAACAGCATGGACAGCGTATAGCACTCTTCCCCGGTGGAACAGCCCGCGGACCAGACCCGGTAAAATGGACCGGTGTTGTCCGGCCTCAGAGTGGGTAGAATATTCTCCCTCAGATAATCGAAATGTTTTGACTCCCGCGTAAAAAACGTGTAGTTGGTGGTCAGCTTATCCAGCATCATATTTTCCAGGCGTTTTGTCTTATCCAGTTCCATCCGGCGCATGAACTGCTGCAGACTGGTGATCCCTTCCTTCTCCAACTCGGCGCTCAGCCGGCATTCTGACAGCGTGCGCTTCTTTGAGAGGTCGATCCCGTATTGACTGCGCATGAACTGTTCAAGCTCCTGAAATTCCGCCTCCGTAAACCGTATCAATCCCACCACCTCCTGCCACTTCATCCGCCAGCACGGCCTCAAATCCGCCGTTCTCCCGGCGGAGCACCGCCGCGCACGCGGAACTCGAATTCTCCGCGCCGCAGGGGTTGTACACGGTAATCAGTTCCCCCTGGTATTCCAACACTCCTGCAATTTTCTCCGGCGCCCCCGGCACCGCAACGATCTGTGGACTTCGGACCAGCCGCTCAATCCGCTCCAGCGAAACCGCCTCCCTGCGTTCACCGGCGATCAGCCAGATCACGGCCTGCTCTCTTTCTTCTGCCTCGCTCACAATAACCATCCGCCATCCGCCGCTTGGATGTCTCTAAAATAACTTCTCACTGTCCACCAGAAATCCATAGCTTCCCGCCGTTTCCACCCAGACCGCCTCCTGCAAAAAGGCGTTGGCCTGGCCGCGCACTTCCCGGGGCAGGACCTTGAAGCTTTCGACCTCCAGCTCGCAGACTCCCAGAATCTGTTCCGCCAGGAATCCGCCGAGCCTATCCCCCGCCTTCAAAAGCACCGCATACCGGCTTTCTTCCCTGGGGCAGCCTCCAAAACGGCGGCAGAAATCCTGCACCGGAATCTCATGGTCCTGAAATTTCACACATTCCTGCCCGTCCGCCGGAGCTTCCAAAATATGGAGCACCGCGTCGAGCATAATCAAAAAAAGGGAGTCCCCTGATTCGTAACACAAAAATGATTCTTTCATGGCGCTCTCCCTTCCAAAGATACATATTCCTTTTTCCATTCTACCCCAATGACAGAGGGAATGCAATCCGATTCTCACCAAGTTTTCAGGATGCCGTTCGGATTCACCCGTTCCGGCTGCGGGCCGCAGCGGAGACGCGTTCCGACAAAGTCCGAAATGGGGCGGGTTTCGCAGATGGGGCGGCAGACAAAACAGCCCGGCGCATTTTGAATGTAAAATGCACCGGGCCGCCACTGGCCGGAATTATGTCGGATGATCCTGAATCATTGCGATTTTGTCCGGAGCCGCTTTAGTCGTCGTCTTCGCCGTCGTCTCCGTCATCGTCCCCGCCGTCGTCGTCCCCGCTGTTGTCATCATCCCCGTCGTTGTCTTTTCCGCCGCCGTTATCGTCATCGCGGTCAACATCGTCTTCCCTGCCATCGTTTTGGCCGCTGTCGTCCTCGTCGCCGTCTTTTCCGCCGTTGGCCTCCTTCCCGTCATCGTGGCCGGAGTCGTCATCATCGCGGTCATCGGCGGAGTCATTCTGGCCGGCGGGGTTCGTCTCACGATGATTTCCCTGGCCGTTCACAGCACTTTTGCCGTCTTTATCATCGGCTTTATCGTCGTCATTATCATCATCCTCATCGCCGTCATCGCTGTCGGAATCGTGTTCTCTGCGGCCAGAACCGTCGGAATCTTTCCCGGAATCCTTTCTCTCCGCTTTGCCGGGGCCTTTCGTTTCAGAATCGCCGTCGGAATCCCGGTCCTCGCCGTCATTGTCCCGGGTGTGATTACCGCCGTTGCCTCGGGTATGGCCGTCGTCGTCCCAGTCCTCGTCGTCCCGGTCCTCATCGTCCCGGCCGGCCGCTTCTTTATCCCGATCCTGACCGTCATCGTCACCGTCCCGGCCATCGTCTTCGTCCTGATCCTGATCGTCCCAATCGCCCTCCCGGTCATCGTCCAGATCCCGGTCCGTCTCCAGCCAGTCCGGCCGGCCGCCCCCTCCGTTTCGCAGCAGGCGGTAGAGTTCATCCACCGCTGATCCGGCCAGCTCCCGCTCATCCCGATCCGGGGCCTTCCGCGCAGCTTCTTCCACCAGGCGCATTTTTCCGCTGGAAATGTGGTATTCATTGGCCTTCTTTTGCAGACCGTGATCCTTTGGCCTGCTTTGCCTCACCACCAACGGCTGGATTTCCGTGCCGGCCAATGCGGCCTCGATGCTGGCGCTGAGCTCCTTCTTGATCCGCTCGGTCTTCTCAGGACTTTTGCTTTCCACGGATAAAAGCACCGTCCGTTGGTCCCTGCTGATATACTGCCGGTCGTTCAGCCGGAGAACCAGATCCCCGACCGCATCCCGTACATCCCAGGTCCGGTAATCCGTTCCGGCCAGAACTTCTCTTGCCTCCTCATTGAGTCCTTTGACCTGGAGAACGCGATCCCTGCGGTTAATGGTGATCTCGATACTGGGATTCACGTCCAGATCAATAATGCCATCCACCAGCAGGTTGCTGCGGACATAACCGAATCCCGGCAGCAGCAGTAGCAGACATAAAAATACCGGAACGGCATACCGGTAAAACTGTTTTGAATATTTCCGGTGAACGTTTTCCTCCTGCACGGCGATGCGGTCCATAACCTCCAGTTTGATCACCGGCTGATCGGCGATATCCCGGAAGCTGGGGTGAGGCAGTTGATCAACCGCACGATTCAGCGACTGTTTAAGGTCTGTTTTCATTGGCGTTTCTCTCCTTCCTCCAGATAGGACTTCATCTTTGTCAGGGCCCTGCGGTACCCGGAAAGCACAGTTGAGAGCGGCAGATGCAAAAGCCCGGCGATCTCCCTGTGCTTCAATCCGGCTACCAAATGCAGAAATATAATCTCCCGCTCCTGTTCTCTCAGTAAACGCAGGGCGGATTCCAGAACCAGTCGGTCCACCGGGTCCTGGACATAGGAAAGCTCAATGGAATTCTCCATCTCCCCCTCCTCAGGCTGAATCTGTCTGCTGTTTAGCCGGATATAATTCAGCGAAAGATTGCGGGCGATGGTAAAAATCCACGCCATAGGCTTGCCCTGAGGGCGGTACAGGTGAGCGCAGGCGCGGATCTTCAAGTATGTCTCCTGGACAATGTCCTGGGTATCGCAGGGGTTTTTGACAATCGCCAGGACATAGCTATAGAGAGGACGCTCCGTCAGGCGGTAGAGCTCTTCCAGCGCGTCCCGGTCGTCCCGTCCGATGCGGGTAATCAGGCTCTCATCAATTTTTTTCCGGACCTTTTTCTCGCGCAGCGGCTCTCCCACCGCCATCATAAAGAATAACATTTCCGCGTTTTCTCCCCCTATTTCCCTCTGCCCACCCTGCATTCTCTTGCTATTTTACCGTTTCTGCCGCCAGGCAACTGCAATTTCCGTATTCGCCGCGCGGACGCGGCGGCGTTTGGCGCTTCGCCGCCGCTATGATTGCCGCCCCAACGAGTCATCGAATGGGTCAATCATCGTCGTGATCATCGTCATCATCGTGATCGTCGTCATCGTCCCGGTCATCATCATCCCGGTCATCATCATCCCGGTCATCGTCATCCCGATCATCGTCATCCCGATCATCATCCCGGTCATCTGCGTCATCCCAATCATCCCGATCATCCACATCATCCCGGTCGTCATCGTCATCCCAGTCGTCTGCGTCATCCCGGTCATCATCCCGATCATCATCATCGGCCTTCATCCGGTCTATCTCGTCCTCCAGTGCCGCCAGACCGGCATGCCGGTAGTGGTCGTTGGCGTCGTCCAGCCGGTCCTCCAGCTGATCCAGAGAGATACCGTGTTCCTGTGCATACAGCAGCAGGCTGCTGATCCGCATACCGGCCAGGTCCCCGGCGGTCAGGTCCTGATCTCCGGCCAACAGCCGCTCGATCAAAGCCATCTTGCCTTGGGAAACCTCATATTTTTCCGCCGCTTTGCGGATCTCCCGGTCAAAATCGATCGTTTGGTCCAGAATCCGGGTGTCCAGCTGGCACTGCTCCATATAGTCCTCCAGGAACGCGTTCACCCGCTTCACCGTCTCATCCGACGCCTTGTCGTCCTTCACCGTAACCAGAATGTCGTTCTGATCCTTATTGTGGAAATAACCGCCGCCGTCCAACAGATCCACCATATCCTCCAAAACATCCTCCAGATCATGATCCGTCACCTTGTAGTCCGCCAAAAGCCGTTTCGCATCCTCGTTAACCGCCTTCACAGATACCACCTGGTCCAGACGGTTGGTGCGGATTTCGATGCTGGGATTCAAATCCAGGGCAATGTAACCGCTTGGAGCAAGAAAATAGAATCCCAACGCCCCCAACGTCACGGCAGCCGCCCCCGCCATCTTCTTGATTTCACTTTTACATCTCAACTTCTTCATCATATCCACTCCTTTTTCTATGGGTTTGTTTTCTTGTTTCACTTACATAACAAACCAGGAGCGGAATTTATCGCAAAAAAATAAAACTTTTTTCTTGAAGTTCTACAGACGGCTTAAATGTTCTCATAACCGCCTATGGGAAAGCCTGGTACGCCGGGCGGCATTGGGTCGGCATTTTTCTTTCCAGCCGGTACACATGGGGTGTTTACAGTGAGCAGGGCGAAGGGAAATCAGCCCGGCAAACCGGAGGGCTATTTCGAGGGTCTTGATTTCTCCTGAACCAATTCACTATCAAATGTAACGGTATCACCGCTGACGTTTTCATTCCGTGTATTGCTCCATAAAACCTCGTCCGCATTTCTGTCTTTTATTTCCACAATACTGCTTTCGCCGTCCATCTGAAAATAAACCTCTGCGTTTAAAGTTTCTATATCCTCAGACACACAAAATAGGCGTCCATTCTCAAACGGATCTGAAGTGCTGTAATTTGCATTCGCTTCCATTACAAGAACGGTTTTTTGAGTTCCCTCAGTATCGGTCACATTTGACTGATTGACATTGTTAACCTTCCTCGCAAACTTCCTTTGGCGTTCTGCGCCTTATCGTTCAAAAGCGTATATCCATAGTTTAAAACCCAACCGTTTAAAAGTCAATTTGGCGGCGACATAAACCAATCGTTACTCCCATTCTTATCAGCCGCTGTTTTATTTTCAGAATCCGTTTTCTTTATACAAGACACCGTTTATTTAAAACCGGTTTGAAATCAGGCTCATCCAAACGCCCACATTCCACGTTTTCTTATTTGTGCATTATGCACTATATAATTCAATTTTTTATATTCATTTTCACGTTTTTATCTATTATCCTGCTTATCCATTGATCTGCCGCTGTAATTATGTTATGCTTTGCTTATAATTGGTATCGAAAAGTATTGATCTTATCTAAATCAGACCAATACGTTGATTTAAAATCACACAAACGTCGAAAGGAGAGTTCAATGAAAAATGCAGTCGTGACAGGTCACATGAATGGTATGGGAAAAGGTGCTTATGAGCTTCTCAAGCAAAAAGGCTACAACGTAATTGGATGGGATATTTCAGGCGAGGGCGACGAGAAAGTCGACGTGAGCAGCGCCAAGGATGTGGCGGAGGCCGCCGCCCGCCTGACGGAGCCCATAGACGCGGTGGTTCTCTGCGCCGGCGTATGGAGAGAGATGCCACTTCTTGAGACCACGGACGATGATTGGAACTACCTGATGAATATCAACGCTTACGGCATTTTCAACTGCGTGCGCGCCCTGGTTCCCCATATGCATCGGGATACCGCCATCGCGGCGATCTCCTCCGCCTCCGGTATGCGCGGCGTACCCTTTGAGGCCGCTTACAGCGCTTCGAAATTCGCAGTCTGCGGTTTTGCCGAGGCGGCAGCCAGAGAACTGGGCCCCCGCGGTATCCGTATCAACGTGGTCTGCCCCTTCTACGTGCGCACTCCCATGACGGACGCCGCTCTGATCGAGAAGGAGGAGCTGACCGGTATCACCGTGGAAGAGAGCTACAAGATGGAAGGGGATCAGGTTCCCTTAGGCCGCGTGGCTGAGCCTGAGGATATCGCGGAGCTGCTTTACTTCCTGGTTTCCGACGCCAGCCGGTACGTTACCGGCGCAATCATCCCCATCTCCGGCGGCACACACTGCGGCTACGGCCCGGTTCTGTCCTCCTACGATGAGAAGGATGTCGAATAAACCAGCTGACATACTCTGTACCAATCTCCATTGGGATACGGCGGTTTCTCTGCCGTATCCCTTTTTATGCGCACAAAGCGGTCATTTCTCCCGGAACTGGTGCGTACCGTCTCCCTCCTCCACCAGCTCCAGCACAAGGTTTGGGCTGCTCCCATCGATGGTTGTCTCAAAGGAAAACGTCTCGTCCGCAGTGGAGGCTCCCAGGCGCACCGTGGTCTCCCCTTTTCCATCCACCGGAAACCGGATGGTCTGCCCTGTTTCCAGCTTTTGCACCAGCTCCGGGCCAGTCCCAAGCTCACCGGTGCTGGTAAACTTAACGGCCTCAAAATCCTGATCCGACCGGTTGGCCACCTCCACCATTCCTTCAAAAGCGCCGCCGGCCTGGGCCTTCGCATTTCTCTGCCCGTTTATATAGAACACCACCGCCAGAACCACCACCAGTCCCACCACCACGGCCAGCCGCTTTTTTCCGGTAAAATGCGAAGCGGCCAGGGCGATCAGCAGAATCAGGGCCGAAGCACCCGCGGCGATGGACAGCCATCCCGGCAGTATGGCGCTGATCACCAGCAAAAGGATTGCGGCAGGTTCGATCAGCCGTCTGTATTGTTTCATAAAATTTTCCTCCTCCGTCTCATCACTGTTTCTTCCAGTTTAATATCCCCGCCGCGTAAAGTCAAACGCATCCTGATTCTCTCCGTTTTCACAACGCCCGAATCAATTTGTTTATTGGCCGCCGATGTGTTAATATGGAATCAGAGATGCCGATTGCGGCGGAAAGGGGTGAAAACATGAGGATTATATCCGGTCGATAGTGGCGCAGGGTTCCTGTCAGGGGCCTTGCTGATTGATTAAAAATTAGGAGGCCAGTATGTCATATTTTAAATATCAAGGAAAAAATGTATATTATGAAGAGATGGGAAACGGCAGTCCGCTGTTTCTGCTGCACGGAAACACCGCATCCTCCAACATGTTCTACGAGGTTGCGGGGAAGTACGCAGAGCACTGCCGCGTGATCCTGATCGATTTTCTGGGGCACGGCAGATCGGACCGGTTGGCGCAGTTCCCGGTGGATCTGTGGTTCGACGAAGCCATGCAGGTTATCGGGCTGATCAAAGCGGGCGGTTACGGTCCCGTGGACATCATCGGCAGCAGCGGCGGCGCGCTGGCGGCGGTCAACGCGGCCCTGGAAGCGCCGGACCTGGTGCGTAGGGTGATCGCCGACAGCTTTGAGGGCGAAACCACGCTAAAAGCCTTCACCCAGAATGTGGTGGAGGACCGGGAAGCCTCCAAACGGGACGAAAACGCCCGCATGTTCTATTATTACATGCACGGAGACGACTGGGAACAGGTGGTGGACAACGACACCGAGGCGATCCGGCGGCACGACGAGACCATCGGGAGATTCTTTCACAAGTCGTTAGAAACGCTGAAGCCGGATATTCTGATGACCGGCAGCAAAGAAGACGAATTCATCTGTGCTCTGGAACCCGGTTTCTTTGAACGGGTTTACGGGGATATGATCCGCAAAATCGGTCACGGGGAGATTCATTTGTTTGACACGGGCGGCCATCCTGCCATGTTGTCCAACCCCGAAGCGTTTTTAGAGCGCAGCAGACGTTTCCTGGAATCATAAAATCTTGTGATATTGCGGGAGGGCAGCCCTGACGGGCTGCCCTCTGTTGGATTGAATGTAAAGGCCCGCAGGCTGCGCCAGCGGGCCTTTACATTCAACGGCGTTTCCATTTTCCAAAAATTGTCTTTTTAAACTGTTTCATGCGCTCGCTGGCCTCCGCGTATCCCCGGGATGCCGCGTTCTCATAGTAGGATACCGCCTTCTGGATATCCACCTCCACGCCCAGTCCCTTGCTGTAAATATCTCCCAGGCCGATGCAGGCGGCGTAGTAGCCCGTCCCGGCCTGCTCAAACAGCGACTTTGCCAAAGCGTAATCCGGCGTGGTCCCGATGCCGTTTAAATAGCACAGTCCCAGGATTTCCCTGGGATAATCCCGCTCCTTGTCCCGCAACGCTTTTGCCAGGCGGAAGGCGGTGATCTGGTCCTGCTGCACGCCCCGGCCATAGTAATAGCACCGGGACAGGAACACGTCCGCGGTTGCGTGACCCAGCTCCCGGGCCTTTTTGAAGTATTCCGCAGCCTGCCGGTAGTCCTGGGAGCAGCCCCATCCATTGTAATAGCAACGGCCCATATTGTAATAGCCGTACTCATTTCCGGACTTCGCCGCCAGGCCGAACAGCCGCAGGGCCTCCTTCTCATCCATGGGCAGCCCCTTGTCCCCATCCAGGTATACCACGCCCAGGGAGACGATGCAGGAGGAATCCCCCACCTCCATGCCGATGCGGCACCAGCGGTTGGCGTTTCCGTAGTCCTTCAGCCCCTGGTACTCCACAACCATGCTGTAGTAGTAATCCCGCATGTCCACCTTGTCCTTCACCGACTCCGCCCAGCGCAGGGCTTCCTTCGGGTCCTTGGGGATGCTGTTGAGGCCGCCACGCACGCCGTTGAAGGCGTTTCGGAAAGCCGGAACACACCCCTGTTCGGCAGAGATGCGGAACCATTTTAACGCTTCCTGTGCATTTTCCTGCTCACAGCGGGCGTAATCCTCCGGGGATGGTTGCTGAAACCGGAACAGCATGTCGCCCCAGAAGTAGAACAAACCCACGGTGTACTGGGACATTGGGTCCCCGGCCTCCGCCATTTTCAGGACCGCGTCGTAGGATTCCCGCATGCTGCGGACCATAACCGACCGCATTTCCTCGTTTAAGGCGTTCATGCGGTCCGCTCCCAACACGCACAGATCGCTTCCCAGTGCGATCCCCTTCTTGTACAGCTCCTTTGCCCTGCGCTCGTCCTCCTTTACATTTCCATCCCCCCAGGCGTAACACCTGGCAAGATAGTAATAGGCGTTCGGCTCCCCCGCCTCCACCGCCTGCTCCACCAGATTCACCCCCCTGGGGAACAGGGCCGGATCGGCCTGGAAATAGATCAGCCGCACGCCCTCCTCCAGCGTATCGGAATAGAATCGTCCCATCGTCAGCTTCCTCCTATCAGATCCAAACTGTAAAATTCTGTCTTAAGAATAGCAGGAAAACGTGGAATAATCAACCGCTGGAAGGGAAAAGGGGAGGGCTTCTCAGATATATGTCACCGGATTTCCCCCGCGGTCACCTTCCGCCTTGGGCACGGCTCCCTCGGCCGGATACCCAAGGGCCAGGGCGCCGCAGACCGTCTCGTCCGCCCCCAGCCCCCAGGACTCCAGGGCGGCCCGCACCGCGGGATTGTCGTCCAGCCAGTGCAGCTGGTTGATCCAGCAGGAGCCTATGTCCAGGGAACATGCGGCCAGCATCATGTTCTCCAGCGCGCAGGAGCAGTCCGCCATGGCGTTGCGGTATCCCGCACGGTTCGCCGCCACCACCAGCGCCGGCGGCCGGTAATCGTAGACGTACGTTCCCTTTTTTGAGGACAAAATGGCGTTTTTCAGGCTCCGGTAGGTGTCCTCTGTCACCTCCATCTTCGCAAACTCCTGCACCGCAAGGCGGCGGAGTTCCTCCAGGACCTCCTGGTTTTGAATTACCATAAAATGGGTGGTGCGGTTGTTTCCCCCACAGGGAGCCTGCCTCCCCGCCTCGATCACCGCCGCGAGCGCCTCCTGCGGCAGCGGCTCCGGCAGGAACCTGCGCACGCTGCGCCGTCTTCGGATGTTTTCCAATACCTCGTTCATTTGCTGTACCCCTTTCTACTGATTTCTGCCATGACATGGCGGACGTGGATGCGCCCCGGCCGGACGCGCTTCCTCTATGCCAAAAATCCGCTCTCCCGCAGATACCCCAGCTCCCGTTCCATATGCGCGTCCCCCGCGCCGTCGTGCCCGTTGAAGGGATACACGGTGATCTCCTTGGGCGCTGTGATCCGGTTGTAGGAGGCGTAGTAGCATTTGGCCGGGCACACCTGGTCGCCCAGGGCAACAGAGGCGAAGATGGGACAACGGATCCGGTCCGCCATATTCATTGTATCAAAATAGCTGAGGGTTTCCAATACCCGATCCGTCTGATCCGGGTAACGCATGAGAAAATCAGCCGCCGCCGAAAAGGAGCCGTGCCGTCCGGCGATCCGGGTCTCGATGTCGCTGTTGCTGGGCACGTTGACGATTCCCAGAGCAGGCCGCCCGTCCAGGGCGCAGACGGCCATGCCCAGAGCCCCGCCCTGGCTGGTCCCCCGCACCGCGATCCGGCCCGGGTCCACCTCCGGCCTGCCGGCCGCAAAATCCACCGCCCGGACACAGTCCATGTACACGGCCCGGTAATAGTATTCATGGGGGTCCAGAATTCCCAGCGTGGTCACGTTGGCCACCATCCCGCTGTCCGTATAATGGGCGCAGTTCCCCGTCACCCCGCCCTGGGCCCGGCAGTCCACCGCCAGCACGGCCATGCCCGCCATCACCCAGTGCATGAGCTGCCAGGGCAGCCCCCGGCTGTCCGTGAACCCGTGGTACTGGATCAGACAGGGCCACCGCCCCGCTTTGCCGAAGGCCGGAACCAGAAACCATCCGTGAATCCGCGTCCCGTCAAATCCGTCGTAGGAGATATCATAGACCCTGGCGTGCCCGCAGGGGTAATCCACCTGCTTCGCCGTTGGCCTCAATTCCCGGTCATGGCTCTCCGACAGGGTATTTTCCCAGAACTCCCCGAAATCCGGCCGTCTGGTAAGCTCCGGCCGGTACGCCTCAAGTTCCCGCAACCGCTCCTCAATATACCGCATTTTTCCTCCTTATTCCTTGACCGCGCCCATTGCCAGGCCCTCGATCATGTATTTTTGTAAAAAAATGTAAACAATTAAAATGGGCAGGGACGCCGAGGTGGCCGCGGCCATCACCCGCGCCCAGTCCTGGGACTGCTCCCCCAAATACAGCATGGAAATGCCGGCCGACAGGGTGCGCATCTCCAGCTTGTTGGTCAGGGTCAGACTCCAGAGAAAGTCGTCCCAGCAGACCAGAAAGCTGTAAAGCCCCACCGCCACGATTCCCGGCTTGATCAGCGGGATCACGATGGTGAACAGGGTCTGGAACCGGCCCGCCCCGTCGATGGTGGCCGCCTCCTCGATGGTGGCGCTGACCGTGTCGAAAAATCCCTTCAGCACCAGGATGGACAGGGGCAGGGCCGAGGTGGTGCAGGCCAGCACCAGCGCCGTGTAGGTGTTGATCAGCCCGCACTTGCTGTACATGGTGTAGAGGGCGATCAGCAGCACCACGGCCGGAAACATCTGGGTGGAGAGAAAGAGCATCTGTAACGGCCCGCTGAACCGGTATCGGAACCGGGAGAAGGAATAGCTGGCCAGAATCGCCAACATCAGCGTAACGCCGGTGGTCAGCACCGCCACGATCACCGAGTTTTTGTAGAAGGTGAAAAACCGGTGGTCGGACAGCACGCTGATGTAGTGGTCCGCAATGGGATGAGTTGGTAGGAACTGGGGCGGAAGCCGCATGATCACCGAGTTGGGTTTCAGTGAAGTGACGATCATCCAGTAAATGGGGAAAATGAATACCAGGGCAACAAAACCGATGAGCCCGTATTTTACAATCTTTCCTGCTGTCAGTTGTCTCATGTCCGTTCCCCCTATCCGTAAAATTCCGTGCGGCTCAGCCTGCGGTTGTACAGGGTGCCGAAGCCGATGAGGAAAATCATCCAGACCACGCCGATGGCCGCGCCCTTGCCCAGGTCGTAGGACATAAAGGCCGTCTCGTAGGTGTAAACCGTCAGGGTGGTGGTGGCGCGCACCGGCCCGCCCGCGGTCATATTGTAAAATAATGTAAACATCTGGAAGTTTCCAATGATGGCGGTCAGGGTCACGGTCTTGATCACGCTCATGATGCTGGGCAGCGTGATGTTGGCGAACACCTGGCCCTTACCCGCGCCGTCGATAACCGCCGCCTCGATCAGGTCCTGGGGGACGGTCTGAAGTCCGGCTAACAGCATGACCATCATAAACGGCAGCTGCCGCCCCACAGCAGCGACAATGACGCTGGCCATGGCCGTTTTGGTGGAGGACAGCCAGTTCACGTTCTGGGAAATGAGACCCAGGGAGCGCAGAATGTAGTTGAGCACGCCGTACTGTGGCTGCATGATCCACATCCAGATCACCGCCACGATCAGCGTGGGGATGGTCCAGGGCAGGAAAATCAGGCCGCGCATCAGGTTCCGGCCCGGGAATTTCCGGTTGAGCAGCAGGGCCACGGCCATTCCCAGCACAAACTGGGCCGCCACCGTCACCGCCACGTAGACGATGGTCCGCACAAAGGAATTCCAGAACTCTTTTTCCCCGAACAGCACCGTGTAATTCTTAAAATCGTTCCATTTGATATTCTTGATATTGAGCAGGCTGTAATCGTGGAAGCTCATCCAGATAATGTTGATGAGCGGGGTGATGATCGTCAGGCACAGCATGGCGAAGGCCGGCAGAATCAGCCCCAATGCAAACAGCAGTTTTTTCGTATTTCGTTTCATATCCTCACCTTCTGTCAGTAAGGGCCGGGTGGAGACTTCCTCGGTCTCCCCCGGCCCTGGCCATCATTTTCCTGTGCGGCTCCCCGCCGGCTTGCAGCCGTCAGGCACCGGCATAACCGCGCTGGATTTATTGATACAAATCCGTCACCGTTTTCTGCAAATCCGCCAACACAGTGTCAATATCCTCGTGGTTTACCAGCACGCGCTCCATGGACTTGCTCATCTCCGACATAGCGTTGTCAAACAGCGCGTTTGTGATTTTCACCGGCTTTGCCGTGGCGGACTGTTCGTTGAAAATTCTGGAATAGTCGTCCTTGTTCATCTCCGGCAGCTGGGAAATGGAGACTCTGGGGGACATGGCGTCCTGGGCGTCGTAGTACATCACCGCGGCTTCCTCGCTCAGCAGGTACTCCACCAGCTTGGCCGCTGCCTCTTTGTGCTCGGACTGGGCGTAAATTCCCAGCTCATGGCGGGTGTTGATGGTGGTGGACTCTCCGGTCTTGTTCACCGGGAACAGGGCCACGCCCATGGACTTGTCGAACTCCTCGCCCAGGCCGCTGGTGGTGCGGTAAATGTTCCGGCCCATCTCGCTCTCAAAGGTGATTCCGGCCACACCGGTGGCAAACAGGCTGCGGGCGTCCTTGGCGTCCACGCACTCGGGCATGTAGCCCTGGTCCGCCATATCCTTTAAGAACTGGAACGCCTCCTTATACTCGGGCGTCTCCACGTTTGGCATCCCCGTATCGTCCAGGAAATTGCCGCCGTAGGAGTAGACGATGCCCTGGAAACGCTGGGCCGCGTGGGATCCCTTGCCGTTGGGGATCGCCAGGCCGTAGATGCGGTTTCCGTTTTCATCCTCGCCCAGGGCGCTGATCTTGGCGATGGCGTCGATCATCTCATCCCAGGTCTTGGGCGGAGCTTCCGGGTCCAGACCGGCCTTGGCGAACAGGTCCTTGTTGTAGAACATGGCTACCGGATGGGGCATCCAGGCCACGGAACACAGCTTGCCGTCGTACATGGTGGCTTCCTTGTAAACCGGAATCAGATCGTCGATCACCGCCTGGTCCAGCACGCCCTCTAAGGGCTGAAGAATCTGGGCTCCGTTGAAGGCCGACATCATCTGGTCATTTCCCATAATCACGTCCGCCGCGTCGCCGGAGTTGGCCGCGATCATCACCTGATCCTTGAAATTGTTGAAGGGAATCGCCACCGTCTCCACCTTGATATCCGGATTTTCCGCCTCAAACCCGGCGATCAGATCCTTGAACAGCTGGGACGTGGCCTCCTCCACCTCCAGCCAGCCCGCGAAACGGATGGTCACCTGCTCCCCGCTCTCCCCTCCGCCGGAAGCCTGCGCCTGAGTGGTTTCTCCCCCGTCCTTCTGGGTCTCCGGAGCCTGGGTGGCCGGCGTCTCAGCCGTTCCCCCGCCGCAGCCCACCGTCAGGCCCGCCGCCATCAAAAGCGCCATGGACATTGCCAACAGTCTTTTTTTCATTGTAATACCTCCTCTTTTTTCCGTACAACTTGCTTGGTAATATTGATTATACCTTGTCGGCAGCCAAAGGCTGTCGATCAGAGATACGTTTCCTTAATTATACAGAAAAACTGTCCGCAAAGTATATGACGCAAACTTAATATATGGTGCCAGATCTACACATGTTTGTTCCGGTCCCGGTACTCGTTGGGCGTCATGTTGGTGTGCTTTTTAAAGACCTTTGAAAAATGCTTTGGGCTGTAATATCCCACGATCTGGCCCACCTCGTAGACCTTCAGATTGGGGTTGTCCAACAGTTCCCTGGCCTTCTCCATTCGCACACTTGTCAGGTAGGTCAGATAGCTGACCCCGGTCTTTTTCTTGAACAGGTTGCCGAAATAGTTGGGGTGCATGTGGACCTCTTTTGCCACCCCGGCCAGGGTCAGCTCCTGGTAGAAATAGCGGTCAATGTACTCCATGGCCCGCTTGACCGCGTCTGCGGCCGCCGCACCCTCCCCGGCCCCCTCTCCACCCCCTTCTACTCCATCCGACACCGCCTCCCTGCGCATAAGCTTCGCCGTCTCCTCCAGCTGGCGGAGGAAATCAAACCGGTTCACCGGCTTTAACAGGTAGTCGCAGATTCCCAGCTTGATGGCCTTGCGGGTGAATACATAGTCGTCGTAGGCGCTGAGCACGATAAACCGGGTCCTCCCCGCCCCCTGGGCCAGATACTCGCCGATCATTTCCAGACCGTTTTTCTTCGGCATTTTCACGTCCACCACCGCGATGTCCGGGCTCACCTTCAAAAGCAGCTTTAAGCCCTCCTCGCCGTCCGCGGCCTCCCCTGCGATCTCGTACTCCCCACCGCTCATCTCGATGATTTTCTGCAGCCCGCGGCGGATCAGCTGCTCGTCGTCAATAATGACCAGACGTATCATTTTCCTCCCCCTCCCCGTAAATAGCCGCGGCGTTCAGCGCGACCCTTGTCCCGGTTCCCCGGCGGCTGTGGATTTCCATGGAAAAGCTCTCCCCAAAATAGAGCTGGCACCGCTCGCTGACGTTGTTGAGTCCGATGCTGGCGCTGCGTCCCAGGGACTCCTCCAGCTCCAGGGACTGGCGCACGTACTCCAGCTTTTCCCCGGTCATACCCTTGCCGTCGTCCTCCACTGTGATCACCAGACGTCCACGTTCCACCGCCGCGTTCACCGTGAGCCTGCGCCTGCTCATCTTCTCTTTGAAGCCGTGGAGGATGCTGTTCTCCACAATGGGCTGCAGCGTCAGCTTGGGAATCAGGCATTTTTCCGCTTCCGAACTGGCGTTCAGCTCAAAGGTGAACAGCTCCGGGTCCCGAATCTGTACGATCATCAGATAGTTCCTGATATACTCCAGCTCCCGGCCCAGAGGGATAATGTTGTGTTTCTGGTCCAGATTGACCCGCAAAATCTTGCCGAAGGCGGTGAGAATATCCGATATCTCATAGCTGCCGTCCAGAATTGCCATCATGTTCACCGTCTCCAGGGTATTGTACATAAAATGGGGGTTGATCTGGCTCTGAAGCGCGTTGAACTCCGCTTCCTTCTTGCCCAGCTGGGTCAGGTAGACCTTCTCGATCAAGTCCTTAATATTGGAAACCATGTGGTTGAAGCTTCCGGCCAGCCTCCCGATCTCGTCGTCCCGGTCCGCCCGCACCACCACCTCCATGTCTCCCTCCTCCACCCGGGCCATGGCGGTCTGCAGTTCCCGGATCGGCGCGCTGATGCTCCGCGAAATCTTCCGGGACAGCCAGATGAACACCAGGAAGCACAATGCCCCCACCACTGCGGTGAGCAGCATAATGTTCACGATCTCCTTGGCAAACCGGCTCCATGGAATCTCCATGCGCACCGTCCACCCGGTCCCAGGCGAGACGTGCTCCATGCAGATCACCTGCCCCAGATGGCCGGTCTCCTCTGGCAAGGTGGTGTACATCACATTGTTCTCATTGTCCAGGATTGTGATGTAGCCGCCCAGGTTCTCCGCCCGGTTGCCCACGATCTCTCCCAGCACCCGGGCGTCAATGTCGATCACCAGAAATCCCAGGTATTTCCCCGTTCCGATGCTGTTGACCGCGTGCACGTAGCTGATCAGCTGCAGGGACGAGGAGTCCGAATACTTGTCGTCCCGGTGGACGCCGGTGAGCACGCCCTTCCTGGCTCCTTCGGTGATGGTGGCGTACCAGCTTTCCCCGGAAAACACCTGGGCGGGGTCGATGTCGTTGCGCTCGTTGATGTTGGTGTAATAGGAATTCCCTTCCGCGCCGCACAAATAGGAGCCAACGATGTATTTCTCCGTCACCCACATCCCGATCAGGCGCTTGTGAATCATTTCCTTGCCGTCCTGAAGCTGGGAAAAGGTGTAGCGGTCCGCATGTTCCAGAATATCCTGAATTTCCGGCTCCGTGTACACCACATAAGCCTGGCGTTCAATGTTTTCCACAAAGGCGTCGGCGTCGTTGTTGATCCGCTCGATCATCATGTCCGCGTACTGCCGGGTCTGGCGCATAATGATCTTGAAAGACACCCGGCAGATCACGGTTCCGATCACCAGAATCGGGATCACCGCGAACAAAATATAGCTGACCAGCAGCTTCCGCTCCAGGCGCATATCGCTCCAGAACCTTCGAAATCTCCCCCTCATGTTTTTCATTTTCTGCCTCCTCTGCCGGCCCGCGCCGTTTTTTGGATAATGTGTCTATTTTACCACAGATTGTCCCTTCGATGGAAGATCTCTGAGATTCTCTTAATATACACTGCCTTTTTGATTGTGTAGCAAACAGGCGGCACTTTCTTTCCACCGGACCTAGCTATATTCCGCAACCAAGACCCGCTGTTCCATCTGGGCGGGGAAAATCGAATTAACCGAACTTGGCCGCACTTATCAACTGGTTTTGCCATTAAGTTTGGAAGGGCTGG
>OBXQ01000236.1_pt1 | contig 40140 bp, 29 predicted proteins | sample 1476641 | NCBI WGS metagenome assembly OBXQ01 (sample SAMEA2580174, study PRJEB22360) | human gut metagenome | biome: human gut; feature: human-associated habitat; material: faeces | place: Denmark | collected 2008/2010
GGAAGTCTGTCACGCATAACGGGTGGAAGTCTTTTGAAGATGCCTTTAAGCGTTCCTTTAAAATCTCCGGGAATCAGGAGGAAGAAAAAGAGGAAAAGAAGCTGCCGGAACTGTCGGAAGGACAGGCATTTGACGGTGTGCAGACGAAAATCAGCGAGCATTTCACTTCCCCGCCGAAGCATTTTACAGAAGATTTATTATTATCCGCAATGGAACGTGCCGGGGCGGAAGATATGGGCGATGATGTGGAGCGGAAAGGCTTGGGTACGCCTGCGACAAGGGCGGACATCATTGAAAAGCTGGTAAAGGACGGTTTTGTAAAGCGTGAGAAAAAACAGATCATACCCACCGAGGACGGGCTGAAGCTGATTACAGTTCTGCCGGATGTTGTGAAATCCCCGAAACTTACTGCCGATTGGGAAAATGCCCTGACACTGGTAGCAAAAGGGGAGCTTCCAATGGAGGACTTCATGGTGGATATTGAAAACATGGTGTCGGAGCTGATACACACCTACCATGAAGTCAGTGACGAGCAGAAAAAGATGTTCGCACAGGAACAGACAGTGCTTGGGAGTTGTCCGAACTGCGGCAGTCAGGTGGTAAAGGGTAAATTCGGTGCGTACTGCGTGAAGAAATGCGGCATGAACGTGAGCAGGGTAATGGGGGCTGCCCTTACCGACACACAGGTAAAGGATTTGCTTGCCGGGAAGAAAATCCTGTTAAAAGGGTTAAAGAGCAAGGCAGGCAAGCCTTATGATGCCTATATCATTCCGAGCGGGACGGAGGAATACCACTATACCAAAGACGGGGAAGAAAAAAGCGGGGTACAGTTTAAATTTGTCATGGAATTTCCAAAAAAGAAATCTTCCGGCGGGAAGAAAAAATAGAGGGAGGAAAAGGTATGTTTACAACAGGAGATAAGTTATTAAACATGATGAAAGAGGAAGAAGTCAGCATTATGGATCTTTCCAGAATGTCAGGAGTACCGGAGCGGACAATCATGGATATTCTGGCGGGCATCAGAGAGCCGGAGCTTAGTGTGGTATGCAGGATTGCGGACGGACTTGGCATCTGTGTCCATGAGCTTCGTGCCGATGAGGAACAGTATGCAATATCTGTACAGAAAGATACCCTTGCAAAGCTGATTGTAGTCAGCGAGATTAACGGTGTGGAACTGGAGGAACTGATACATACTATTTTGGAAAAAGGCATTGAGGAACATGGCTTTTATGAGTAATGCTGGTAATTAACAGGAAATAGGTTGCGGGATACATTAAGTATCCTGCAACTATAATGTGAGAAATTACAAGAAAAAATTGAGTTACAACTGATAGAATGATATAATTCTCATGATATGTTAATTGGAAAGAGATATAGTAAGTATGGGAGGATATATGTTAGAAGGATATTTGAATGGTCTTGCGGAAAACGAAATTCGTTTTATTTCAGAGAATCATGAGAATTTTAGAGTTATAGTAGATGAAGAATATTTTTTGCGTTTGCAGAATGAAATAATAGAAAAGGATATTGTTGAGGGGTATCTTTTTAACAATCGCTATTTTAAAATGTTTGGATGTATATATAATGGGCGAAGCCTTTCATGTAAAGGATACGTCTATTCAAGCAGTAATAATCCGCCAGACGATCTTTCGAGATTTGACAGAATCATGTTTACCGGGAAACCGATAGATGTATTTGCGGGTGGTAGCGCAAATGTGATGAAGCGGATTGATGACGGAATAGATTGGAATAAACGTGCCTATGCAAAAGAACCTAGATATTGGGATGAAATAAATACAAAATACCCGGTGAAAGTCAACGGGATTTTATGTGAGGTAGGAATTGACTATGCTATTTATTATAATGATAGATGGGGAGAACGTAATATAGGTACTTGCACACCACGATTTTGTATTGATTTTAAAGAATCGGTTGGAATTGAAATAATACCAGAGTGCTATTTATGGGTATTTGACTTTATGAAATTTTTGAGTTTCCGACGTAATATTAAATTTGATGAAATTAAGATTTATAAGAGAAATGAAGATAAAAAATTTGAAAAAACGGGAGTTGTTCATTTCAAAACAATAGATAGAGGTGAGTATACAAATATAGATATAAATACAATTCTTACGAGAGATATTGGTGACAAATTCGGAGAACTTTTTCAATATATTGCAGAGAGGCGTCAAAGAGATACTTCGGATGAGCTGTTTGTTCCAGATAATGATAGGGAATATAAGGAAGTAAGCCATACGAGTTTTCTGGAATGTGCTTTAAGTTTTGAAGGTGAATATGACCGTACACAGGAAACAAAAACGGAAATTAGTCCAGAGTTCCAGCAAATAAAACAGTTGGCAAATGATGTGGTTATTAACGAGTCGTGTAAATTAGTGGATCAGGATGAAACTGATATTTTAAGAGGGGAGCTATTAGAGCATATTAAAAAAGGCTTTCAAGGTGCTGCTGAAGAATTAAGCGAACAGCAAACATCAAGAAAAAAGAAGGATAAAATTGGAAAATATGCGAAAAAAATATTAGATGATCTTGATAAAATTGATTTTTCTTTGGAAGAACAATTTAATAATGTTTTGAAAAAATACACAGACATTTTAAGTGATTATAAGAAAATGTTAGCACAGCGAATGAAAATAAGCCTTGAAGGAAACATCAATTTAGGTCAGATATTTTCCAAGATGAGAAATGAAATAGGGCATGGACACCCGAAGGACTTAGATGATATTCACGCTTATACATATCAATTAGCTAGATGCATGATATATGTTATGATTTTGGATAATACGGGCATTTCACACGATGCAATAAAGCGTATAATTCATAAGATTTTTTAGGAAAATGGAGTAAAGACAGAAGGGTGCTTAGGAGAAATCTTAAGTGCTTTTCTTGTATAAAAATGAAATGGGAAAGGAGCAGAAAAATTGAATAAAGTTTACCGTCACTGGTGGCAATGGCTTATGAATGAACCATAGCCGCCTTTTTTATTGCCCAAAAACAATAAACAGGAAATGGAGGTTTACCATGAGAAAATATGACTTAATTTCCGCACTTTCCGCAGAAACATCAAAGGAAGTGGCGAGGAATGAAGAAAGCTGGAAGAAATATCTGAACACAGCATCAAGGCTCTACAAATACCCGTTCAAAGACCAGCTCCTTATCTATGCCCAAAGACCGGATGCGACAGCCTGCGCTTCCATAGAGATATGGAATGAAAAAATGCACTGCTGGGTAAATAAAGGGGCAAAGGGTATTGCCCTGATTGATGAAGAAGGGAGTCCTTACACCGGACTGCGGTATGTCTTTGACATATCGGACGTACATAAGGCAAGGCGCATTGGTCGTTTCCCGCAGCTATGGGAAATGAAGGAGGAACATCAGGAAGCGGTGATTGACCGTCTGGAAGGGATTTACGGGGAAACCAGCAAAGAAGCCGGGTTTACGGACAGGATCAGGGAGATTGCCGCTCGGATTGCACAGGATTGTTACGGGGAGCTTGCTTCGGATATGGAATATCTGAAAGAGGGAAGTTTTCTGGAGGAGCTGGACGAGCTGAATGTTGCTGTGCGTGTCCGGGAAACGTTGGCGGACAGTATCGCTTATATGGTCTTAAAGCGGTGCGGCATGGATGATGCGGAGCTGGCGGAGGAAATCCAGTTCCCTTATATCCATGAATTTAATACGGTGGAAACCCTGTCGCATATCGGGGACAGCATATCCGATTTATCCAAGCCTGTCCTTATGGAAATCGGGAAGGCAATCGGGGCGTATGACAGGGCGTATGCCAGAAATGAAGCATCGAAAAATTTAGTTGAAAAAGGACTTGCAAATGCCGCTGGTACACGCTATAATGCTTTAAAGCGTGAAAGTGAAACGCAGGACGTACAACCTGCCACACAGACCGGAAATGCCGGGGAAAGGGGAAATAATGATGAATCTGACCTACGAGAAAAACGGGGATTATCTGATACCGATGTTACAGATGGACGAGCAGCCGGAGGGGACACTGACGAAGTACGGGCTGATGAGGAAGAATTACTTACAGGAACACAAGAAGGGAATCTACACCGGACTTCTGCTGAAAGGGAAGCTGAAAGAGCATCTTCTGACCATTCAGGAACAGGCAGAGCAGAGGATGGAGCTGCTGACCGGGCAGATGATGAAGCAGGAGGGAGTGACGGAGAAACTCAAGGCAGAGAACCAGATGCTATGGGTGCAGAAGATGAACAGCATCAGGCAGTCGGCGGAGGAGATCGTGCTGACGGAGCTGGTGTACAGCCTGTAAATAGTAAAGACACAACTGAAAATATGGAATTGCAGGAGCCGGATAGTGGAGAAACCACATTATCCGGCTTTCCTTTATCCGGGGAAGAAATCATCAACAGGCACTGGGCAAAAATAGAAAAAGGCATTTTGCAGTTTGACGAGTTTATGGAGCATAAATGCCCTGAGATAGCCAGGGTAATGCTTTTTGAGCCGGATAAGGGCAGGCAGACGGAATATATCAAGAACAGTTACAGGCATGGGGAATATACGGAATTTTATGTGGGCAAGGAACGTGCCGGATATAAGGCGGATGAAAATGGTCTGACGCTCTGGAGTGGAAGCTACCTGAACCGGAAGGCAGAAGCAGTTGTATCGTGGAAAGATGTGAGGGACAGGATTGCCGATTACATGGAGAAGGGCGAGTATCTGAAAGAGGGGCAGATACCGCAGTGGGAAGAACCAGAGCCAAAGGAAACGGAGGTTTATCAGCAGCTTAGCTTATTCCCCACGATAGAGGAACAGATCGGCACGATTGAAGCGGCGCAGGCAGGAGAAAAATACATCATGCCAGCCGCTTTTTCTTTGCCAAAAGAACAGCTTGAAGCCATTCTGCGTACAGGCGGCGGACGGGATAATAACAGAAGCCGCATTTATGCCAAGTACCAGCAGGGCAAGACGCCGGAGGAAATGGCGGAGTTTTTGAAAAACGAATACCGGACTACCGGGAAAGGCTTTGATTTTGGGAACAATCCCGTTTCTGTCTGGTTCAATGAATCCGGCATGAGCATCGGCTACGGAATGTCTGCAAGGGAAAACCCGGTTGCGGTGATGGGCTGGCAGGAAGTGGAGGGCATTGTCCGTTCTATGGTGGAGAATGGCACTTACATGGGTGCAAATGAAGTGTTCCTTGTGGACGCAGTGGAGCGGCAGAGGGTGTCAAATGACCTGTTCAATTTCTTCCGGGACGGTATCGGGGAAGTGCCGGAGAACATACCCATAAAGAACTATAACCACCCGGAAAGTATCACGAACCTCTGCGAGCTTTTATCCACGCAGGAGGGGAGGGACGTTGTTTCCGGGGAGCTTTCCAAAGCGAAAGAACAGCTTGAAGCCGGGGAAAAACAGATAAAGTGGCGGTATGTGAAAAGACCGGAGCATCTGCTTTCAGAGATAGCGGATTTAAGTACGGAGAAAAAAGAGTACCCGGTACAGGACAGTGTGGAGGTCTTGCATGAGGATTTTATCACACAGGACGAGATAGATGCCCGCCTGACAGGGGGCAGCGGCTTTCATCATGGGCATTTCCGCATTTATGAGTATTTCATGGAGGGGCATGACAAGAAAGAAAATATCGCTTTCCTCAAGAATGAATATGGAACGGGCGGCAGTTCACCCGCTTTAATCGGTTCAGACCGGAGCGATGACTGGCACGATTCAAAGGGAATCAAGTTACAGAAAGGCACGATAGGCGATCCTTATGCAAAAGTCCTTTTGAAGTGGAATGTGGTGGAGAAGCGTATCAGCGAGCTTGTAAAAGCGGATAAATACCTTTCGCCAAAGGGTAAGGAAGCCTATGTACAGTATAAAAAAGAGCAGGCGGAGGAAGCCATGCGCCGGGAGCAGGAAAAACTGGAGCATGGTATCCGGGTGGAGTGCAAAAATGCCATAGAACAGGCGATTGCAGAAAAATTTGACGGTTATACACTTCCGGGGGATACCGCCGAGGGCGTTATCAGGAAGTATGGGAAGGAACGTGTAGAACTTGTCCTTGCCAACACAATCATGCACTTATCCCATGACGGGCGTTTTTTCCCGGATAATAAGGAATGGGCAAAATCGCTCATGCCCGATGCAGACTGGCAGACAAGGGATTATATCGTCACTTCCCACCCGGCTGTGCTGGACGGTTTTACCAACCAGGCAAGGCGGTACATAGAGCGTGACAGGGAGCCGGACAAAGCTCAAATACCAGAACCGGCAGAAGAAACTTCCGGGCAGGATGCCCAAAAGCCTGAAGCACAGCATGAAGCAGGAGAAAGCGACAGGGCGCTTGCGGAAAGGATTGCGGAGATGTCCGCTGTGGTAAAAATCTGCGGTACGCTGTCCATGAAAGATGTGGTCGGCTGGAATGAGGACACCGGGGAGGTTGCCATTGAGGACGCTGACAGGCGGTTAGAGGGAAAAGCGGTTTATGACGCTTTATTTTTAGAAGCCGCCGATTATGTCCTGATGCAGTCATTAGGCGGCAATACAGAAAAAGCGGTGGAGATGGACGCTCTGCTGAAGGAAGCACAGAAGTATGCGGCACGTTATGAGAATGAGCCGGAACAGCAGAAGGAAGAAAAAGCTGCGGGGGAAACTCCAAAACCAGAGCCGGAAAATTTATCTGAAGAACCAGAGCCGGAAACAGCAGAACGCTTTACAGTTACGGAAACAACCGATGCCTTTACAGAGCCTTATGCAGTATGGGATAACGAAACACAGGATTATTATGTGGCGGGCGATGGCACAGTGCCGACATTCGCGGCACCAGAGGAAGCGGATATTTTCTGCGGTAAACTCAACGGGGAGTTACAAGGTAAGGATTTACCAGCAGAGGATTTACCGGAAACGGAAACCGTTTCAGGAACAAAGGAGGTTTCTGAAAAAGAAGATGATTTCCCCGACATTGACACACAGGCAGTCCGGGAGCGTCTGGAAAAAGCGGGCATTGTAGACGGGCAGCTTGTAGATGAAAACGCCTTAGAGAACGATCCGTTTATCCGGCAGGTCATGGGCGATGTGGAAATGCTGACAGGGAAAGCGGGGGAAGAACCGGAAAAAACACCAGAAAAAGAGCCGGAAATTGATAAGTCGGGGGCGGTCAATTACCGTATTTCTTTCAATGAAGCCGAAAACACCGGGAAAGGTTTTGCTCCAAAAGAGAAATTCCGGCAGAACGTGGAAGCCATACGCACCCTTGAAAAAATAGAAGGGGAGCGCCGCACAGCAACGCCGGAGGAACAGGAGGTCTTAGCAAAATATGTGGGCTGGGGCGGTCTTGCCGATGCCTTTGATTCTTCCAAAGCGAATTGGGCGAATGAATATCAGGAATTAAAGAGCCTGTTATCCCCAGAAGAATACGCTTCCGCAAGGGAAAGCACCTTAAATGCCCACTATACAAGCCCGGTCATCATTCAGGCAATCTATGACGCAGTGGGGAAAATGGGATTTACCAGAGGGAATGTGTTAGATCCCGCCGCCGGGATTGGGAATTTTTATGGCTGTCTGCCGGAGGAAATGCAGGGAAGCAGGCTGTACGGGGCGGAGCTTGACGGGCTTACCGGGCGTATCGCAAAGCAGCTCTATCCCCATGCGGATATAAAAATCACAGGCTTTGAAAATACCAGTTATCCCAATGACTTTTTTGACGTTGCAGTAGGAAACGTGCCATTCGGACAGTATAAGGTGGCGGATAAGCAGTACGATAAACACAACTTTTTAATTCATGATTATTTCTTTGCAAAGACGCTGGATAAGGTCAGACCGGGCGGCATTGTTGCTTTTGTCACTTCAAAGGGGACAATGGATAAGAAAAACCCAGAAGTGCGGAAATACCTTGCACAGCGGGCGGAGCTTTTAGGGGCGGTCAGGCTCCCGAACACAGCGTTTAAGGAAAATGCAGGTACGGAGGTCACTTCGGATATTTTATTTTTGAAGAAGCGTGACAGGGTAATGGATATAGAGCCGGATTGGGTGCATCTGACGGAAAAAGACGGTATCGTAATGAATCAGTATTTTGCAGACCACCCGGAGATGGTATTGGGGAAAATGGAGATGGTTTCCGGGGCGCATGGCATGGAAAGCGCCTGCCTGCCGGATACTTCCCTTCCCTTGTCGGCACAGCTTAAAAATGCGCTTTCCCATGTGGAGGGCAGCATCGAACAGGCGGATTTTAACGAGATTGACGATGAGCTGGCAAAGGAGAACATACCCGCCGATCCGGATGTGAAGAATTACAGTTATACGGTTGTGGACGATACCGTGTATTACCGGGAAAATTCCATTATGAAGCCTGTGGACGTGTCGGAAAAGGCGGAACAGAGGATTAAGGGCATGGTAGCAATCCGGGATTGTACGCAGGAGTTGATAAATTTCCAGTTGGAAGAATACCCGGAGGATATGATTCAAAACAAGCAGACGGAGCTAAACCAGCTATACGATGATTTCTCCAAGAAATTCGGTCTTATCAGCTCACAGACCAATAAAAGGGCGTTCAATCAGGATTCCAGCTACTGCCTGTTATGCTCCCTTGAAAAGCTGGACGATGAGGGAAACTTCATCGGCAAGGCGGATATGTTCACGAAACGAACCATTAAAAAACAGGAGGTTGTGACAAGCGTGGATACAGCCAGTGAAGCGCTGGCGGTATCGCTGAGCGAAAAAGCGGGTGTGGACTTAGCTTATATGTCACAGCTTGCGGGTAAAAGCGAGGAAGAAATTACAAAGGAGCTTGTGGGGGTAATCTTCCAGAATCCGGTAACAGAGGAATGGGAAACCGCAGACGAGTATTTAAGCGGGAATGTGCGGGAGAAACTGTCAGTGGCAAGAACTTTTGCGGAGAACCGCCCGGAATATGCCATTAACGTAACTTCACTGGAGGGCGTACAGCCGAAGGAGCTTGACGCATCGGAGATTGAGGTGCGTATCGGTGCGACATGGATTGCCACAAAATATATTGAGGACTTTATGCATGAAACCTTTGAAACGCCGGGATACCTGATAGAACGGGGTACAATGGGGGTACAGTATTCCGATGTGACAGGGCAGTGGAACGTGAAGGGGAAAAATGCGGACAGGGGAAATGCGCTTGTCAACATGACCTATGGCACAAGCCGGGCAAATGCTTACAGAATTTTAGAAGATTCCCTGAACCTTCGTGATACCCGTATCTTTGATGTGGTTACGGAGGACGGGAAGGAAAAGAGAGTTCTTAATAAAAAAGAGACCATGCTTGCAAGCCAGAAGCAGGAAGCCATAAGGGAAGCCTTTAAGGACTGGGTATTCCGTGATCCGGGGCGCAGGCAGGATTTATGCGCAAAGTATAACGAGCTTTTCAATTCCACCAGACCGAGGGAGTATGACGGTTCGCACTTAAAATTCCCCGGCATGACGCCGGACATTGTACTCAGACCGCACCAGCTTAACGCAGTGGCGCATCAGCTTTACGGGGATAACACCCTGCTTGCGCACTGTGTAGGGGCAGGAAAGACCTTTGAGATGATTGCGGCGGCAATGGAGAGCAAGCGGTTAGGGCTGTGCCAAAAGAGCTTATTTGTTGTGCCGAACCATTTGACAGAACAGTGGGCAAGCGATTTTCTGCGCCTGTATCCGGGGGCGAATATTTTAGCGGCTACAAAAAAGGACTTTGAACCCGCCAACCGGAAAAAGTTCTGTTCCAGAATCGCAACTGGGGATTATGACGCTGTGATTATCGGTCACAGTCAGTTCGAGAAGATACCGCTTTCCACTGAAAGACAGATGGCGATGATCGAAAGGCAGATAGAAGAGATTGAAATGGCAATCGAAGCCCTGAAAGCGGAGAATGGCGAGCGTTACTCCATTAAGCAGATGGAGAAAACAAAAAAATCACTTTCCACCAGATTAAGCCGCTTAAACGATTCGAGCCGGAAAGACAATGTTGTGACCTTTGAACAGTTGGGCGTAGATAAGTTATTTGTGGATGAAAGCCATAACTATAAAAACCTCTTTTTATACACAAAGATGCGGAATGTAGCGGGCATTGCACAGACGGAAGCGCAGAAATCTTCAGATATGTTTGCGAAGTGCCAGTATATGGATGAGCTGACAGGCGGCAAGGGCATCACATTTGCAACAGGTACGCCGATCAGTAACAGTATGACAGAATTATACACCAATATGCGCTATCTCCAGTACAATACCTTACAGCGTCTGGGATTGGGGCATTTTGACAGTTGGGCGGCATCGTTTGGGGAAACGCAGACAGCCATAGAGCTTGCGCCGGAGGGTACAGGCTACCGGGCGAAAACAAGGTTTGCAAAGTTCTTTAACCTGCCGGAACTGATTGCGTTATTTAAAGAGAGTGCTGATATTCAGACACCGGATATGCTGAAACTTCCTGTGCCGGAAGCGGATTATGAAAATATTGTGCTAAAGCCGAGCGAATACCAGCAGGATATGGTACAATCCCTTGCGGACAGGGCGGAGGCGGTCAGGGACAGGAAAGTGCAGCCGAACATCGACAATATGCTGAAGATAACCAACGACGGGAGAAAGTTAGCGTTAGACCAGCGGCTTATCAATGATATGCTTCCGGATGAAGAAAATTCCAAAGCCACAACCTGTGTGGATAAGGCGTTTGAGATATGGGAGCAGACCAAAGAGCAGAAGTCGGCGCAGCTTATCTTCTGTGATTTATCCACACCGAAAGGAGATGGGACATTTAATGTATATGAGGACATCAGGGATAAGCTCATGGCGAAGGGAGTGCCGGAGAATGAAATCGCTTTTATCCATGATGCCAATACGGAAACAAGGAAAGCGGAGCTGTTCGCAAAAGTAAGGAGCGGGCAGGTTCGTTTTTTATTAGGATCAACCGCAAAAATGGGAGCCGGAACCAACGTACAGGATAGGCTTATCGCCCTGCACCACCTTGATGTGCCCTGGCGTCCTTCCGACATTGAACAGCAGGAAGGTCGTATTTTAAGACAGGGCAACATGAATGACAAAGTGAAGATTTTCCGGTATGTGACGGAAGGGACATTCGACAGTTATTCGTGGCAGCTCATTGAAAATAAGCAGAAATTTATCGGGCAGATCATGACATCAAAATCCCCGGTGCGGAGTTGTGAGGATATTGACGAAGCGGCTCTCACTTATGCCGAGGTTAAGGCTCTGGCTACCGGAAATCCCTACATAAAGGAAAAGATGGATTTAGATATTCAGGTATCCAAGCTAAAACTGTTAAAAGCAAACCATACCAGCCAGAAGTACCGCCTTGAGGATAATATCGTGAAGCATTACCCGGCGCAGATAGCTACCATGAAAGAAAGGCTTGCGGGGTATCGTGCCGACATTCAGACCTACCAGCAGAATAAATTCCCGGATAAAGATACCTTTTCCATGAAAATCGGGAACCGGGTATATACGGACAAAAAAGAAGCTGGGGCAGCACTGATTGATATGTGCCGAAGTGCAAAACAACCGAATATGGCAGTCACAATCGGGGAATATCAGGGATTTAAAATAAGTGTTTCCTTTGATTCGTTCTTTTCCAAGTTTACGGTCAACCTGAAAGGCAGCATCAGCCATGAGGTGGAAATCGGCGCTGATCCGCTGGGAAATTTACAGAGGTTAAGCAATGCCTTAGAGGGCATGGATAAGAGAATGGAAGAAGTGGCGCAGAAACTGGAAAACGTGGAGCATCAGCTTGAAACCGCAAAAGTAGAGGTTACAAAGCCATTCCCGCAGGAAGCGGAGCTTGCGGAGAAACTGGAACGACTGACAGAATTAAATGCCCTGTTGAACATGGATGAAAAGGGCGGCGATGGGATTGATATGGATGATGAGCCGGAGAATGACGGGGAACAGGAGGAAATGGACACAGAGGAAATGGGGCATGATGCAGAAGCTGTGGCGGATGCGCCTTTTAAACCGCAGATTAACCAGGCGGTATCGGAAAAAGTGGCGGAGCATGGGAAGGAGCAGATGCTGTCAGACAGTCCGAGAGGTCGTATTTCCGTAAAAGAAAAACTTGCCGAGATGCGGCAGAAGGCTTATGGACAGAAAATGCCGGAAAAGCCGGAGATTCAGAAAAGCAAGGGAAAAGAAGAAACTTTATAACATTTAGAACAGGCAGCCATCCAATGATAGGAAAAGAAGTGGCAGGCTGTGTATATGGCGCAAGGAGATATGTGGAAAAACTGATAGAACAGGAAAAAGGTGCAGACAGTGGAGGAATAATTCCCAATTATAGCTATATAGCAGATTTAATAGGGATAGACCGCCGGGAGGATAGGGAAAATGTAGCATACAAAAGCCTAAGCCGGGGTGAAATACCAAGTTCAGATATTAAAATGCCTGTTCGCTACCTTATCCTGCAAGGGAAATATCCGCATAAAGAAAATGGGGTGGAAACATCAGAATATTCCAAGATGTACAATAAAGAAAGATATAAATTCTTTTTGGAAGCTCCTTTTGAAATATCAGACCATTGCTGTTCGATTATGAAAAAAGTGCCCATGCACAATTATGCAAAAAAAACGGGGAAAATGCCAATGACAGCGCAGATGGCGAGTGAAAGCAGGTTAAGGACTACAAACTGGCTGAAAAATGGCTGTAATGGTTTTAACATGAAAAGCCCTATCAGCAATCCTATGTCGTTCTGGACAGAACAGGATGTACTGGAATATATCTATCATAACCATATACCTATTGCAGATGTATATGGCGAGGTAGTGGCAGATTGTGGAAAAGGGCAGGCACAGGAAAATTCAATGAATTTGGGGATTTTTGATACGGGGAAGCCTGTATTTGAAACTACCGGATGCAATAGAACAGGGTGCGTTTATTGCGGATTTGGCTGTCATAAGGAAAAGTCACCGAATAGGTGGGAACTTGCGGAGAAACTGTCTAATCCTGAAATCATAGATTACATGATGCGTGGCGGGGCATTTGACGAAAGCGGCATCTGGAAACCAGATAACAGAGGGCTTGGATTCTGGTTTGTTATAGAATGGATCAATGTGCATGGAAATCTGCATATTATCATGCCGCACCGGGAGAAATATCTTGGGCAGTACATGACGGAAGATACAGACAAGTATCTTGCTGCATAAAAACAGGAAAGCGGAGGAATTTGACAATGGGAAAAAAGAAAACAGAAGAAACGATTGTGACATTTACAGTGGCGGAGTGTGGGGAATACCACAATCTTGGAGAATATCATGAGGGTATCAGGACATTAGGGGAAGCGGTCAGATTATATCAGCAGATACCGCCGGAACACATGAACGGTATCCCTTCCATTGGTATCAATCTCCATGTGGTAGGGACTGAAAAGATGGAAGATTCACAGGCTGACATACTTTCCGGAGGTGATATGCCGGAGTTTAGCAGGAATCCGCAGGTACAGGCAGCGATAAAAGAAATCATTGGGCTTTTTCCAGATAAAGAGGTCATTGATTATTAAGTTATAAGTTGAATTGGCGGTTGTGCAGAGGGCAGTCAAAAAAAGGCTGTCTTTTATTATGCGTAAATTAAAGGAGGATTGCAAAAATGGAAACAGCAGAACAGAACACAAAACAGGTCATGGAAGAAAATGAGGTATTAAAGCGGCTTATAGAACTGCTTAACCAGCAGGACATGGGCGGGCAGTCACAGGATTTTATAGGGATTTTCTGGTATGTGGCGGGTATGCAGATGCAGCTCAGCGCAATGGTGGATGAATTACAGGGAGTCCGGGAACAGCTTTCACAGATGCAGGAAAACCAGCCAAAATCTGTGACGGAGAAGCTCATGGATAAAGTGGCGCACCTTCAGGAGAAAATTGCAAGCCTGTCGGAACGTCTGACAGCGGTAAGAAACCATTTGGTGGAAACAGCGGCACAGACTGTCAATGCCTTTAAGGAAAAGGGAAAAGCGGAGATGTGCAAGGTTCTCCAGAAAGGAATCACCGGCGTGAAGTCCATGCTTTCCGATTACCGGGAACGTCTGGTTGACGTGATGACGGACTGTGAAAAAACAGCCAACCAGATTGACAGCATCGGGGACGAGCTGAAGCAGATCGGGAACAGCGTTTCCAACGTGGGCAGGCTGTTAGCCGGGAAAGGCACGAAAGAGGTATCGGATGAAAAGCAGGGTGTCGGCATGACAAGGATAATCAATATGCCTGTAAAAAAGGCAGCGGAGAACCTTCGGAAGAAGATTGACGGGATAGATAAGGCATTTGAAAAGCTGGATCGGCTTTCTGTGAATCTGGATGCCGGGAAGGAAGCGGAGAAAGGAGGGCGTGTGTCCGTAAAGGATAAATTGTCGCAGATGAAAGAAAAGGCAGGACAGAGGAAAGTCCCGGAGCCGGATAAGGAAAAGCCAAAAAGCAAAGAGGAATGTTTATAAAAATAGATGCAAATAAAAATATCCGGAACGGGGATGGAGAGGGAAACTTATCTGTCCTCTGTTTTTATGGAGGAAAAGGAGAATTAACCAGATGGCAGATGTAAATGTAAACAAAGTTTCCATGACTGAAAAACAGAAAGTGAAGGAGATAACGGACAGGCTGGAGGAAGGCTTGAAGGAATTATTTGAGGGGGAAAAGTACAAAAGCTACCTGAATACCATGTCAAAATTCCATAATTACAGCGCAAACAATATCCAGCTTATCGAGATGCAGTGTCCGGGAGCGACGTATGTTGCCGGATATAAGGCATGGCAGAAGAATTTTGAGCGCCATGTGAACAAGGGCGAGAGGGGTATCCGTATCCTTGCGCCTTCACCTTACAAAATCAAAGAGGAACAGGAAAAGATTGATCCGGTCACGAATGAGCCTGTGCTTGACCGGGACGGGATGCCCGTCATGGAGGAAGTGGAGATAAAGATACCCGCCTTCCGGGTTGTTACAGTGTTTGATTATTCGCAGACAGACGGGAAAGAGCTTCCCGGACTTGGTGTGAGCGAGCTGCATGGGAATGTAGAGCGTTACCAGGATTTTATGGAAGCACTTGCAAGGGTTTCACCCGTACCAATCCGGTATGAGGGCATGGAGGGTGACAGGAAAGGCTATTTTATTGATTTAAACCACCCTATCGCTATTAAGGAGGGCATGGGAGAAGCGCAGACTGCAAAAACCGGGGTGCATGAGGTGGCGCACGCAAAACTCCATGCAAAAGAGGTTGAACAGGAAACAGGGATTGCCAAAGACAGGGAAACAAAGGAAGTGGAAGCGGAGAGCATTGCCTACACTGTCTGCCAGCATTTCGGGATTGATACGTCCGACTATTCTTTTGGGTATATCGCCGGGTGGAGCAGTGGAAAAGAAATGCCGGAGTTAAAATCTTCCCTTGATACGATACGCCGGACTTCCTCGGAGCTGATAAAGGGGATTGAAGCACAGCTTTTGGAGATTGATAAAGAACGTGCTGCAGAACAGGCACAAGAGGACATTATTCTGCTTGTGGCGAATACAGACCGTTCAGAATATGACCTTTTGAGCGTTAAGGGCATGGAGCGGACAGAACTTCTTAATTCTTTGTGTACCATGAAAGACGATGACAGGCAGAGCGTGGAAGCATACCTTGAAAGAGCCGGGGCGTGGGTAACTCTGCTTGGAAATGAGCGGAGCGAGGAAGTGGAGGAATACCACTTAGATTACGCTTACAATACGGATACTTATGAGATAACCGATTTTAAGGCGTTGCAGGAAGAACGGGAAAAGGCAAATAAACCGATTGAGTACGCTGATGTGGTTGTGAGAATCTCCATGCCGGACAGCGGGGAATATGAAACCATTAAAATCACAAATATGCAGTCAGAAGTGCAGAACACCCTTTATGACATACTGATGCGTGAAACGGACGGAGAGGGCGGAAACGTTCTGGACTATCTGAAGGAGAAAGGGTTCGATTTTGTACCGATTATGAGAAGCGGAGGCTTGAATGACGGTTATCCACAATTCTATGATTTTGATATGGATATGACGGAAAAGGAACTACATATTGCTTCGGAACTTCCTGCAACCGTACAGGCAGAACAGCTTATTAACCGCATGGAATTTCATAGGACGGTTTATGACAGTGATGAGCGCAATTTGATTATGAACCACGCTTATAAGCTGGATGATATGTATAAGACAACTTCCCTGGCATATTCCCTTGCGGAGCAGAAAGACGATTTACCGCTTCTTTTGGAAACAATCAAGGAAGCGGAGAAAGAAATTGATGCCCTTCCGGATGGAATGGTGGGGTTATCGGAGATGCACGAATATGGGTATTCCTGGAATGAAATGCTTCCTCTGACAAAGGACAGGGCATCGGAGCTGTTCGGGGAAGATGTGTCGGTGTACCAGCTCCATTCAGACGGTTCAGAAACACTTGTGGAGAATAAGGCAGCATTACAGGCGCATGACGGGCTGTTCGGTGTGCAGAAAGACGACTGGAGCGCCTATCTGGAGTTTCAGTCCATGAAACATGAATTAGAGGATAGCGAACCCAACCGGGAAGCACAGCTTTTATATGGCAATGAGGGAAGGTTTGGCATCTATCAGCTTAAAGATACGGAGGAAACAAGAGATATTCGTTTTATGTCGATGGATTATCTTGAAATGAAAGGTATCCCGGTTTCCAGAGAGAATTACACTCTGGTCTATACCGGAGAACTGAGGGAGGGCATGAGCCTTGAAGATATTTATACCCAATTCAATGTAGACCACCCGGCAGATTTTACCGGGCATTCCCTTTCCGTTAGCGATGTGGTGGTGCTGCATCAGGACGGGAAGAACACAAGCCATTATGTAGATTCCGTTGGTTACAGGGAGATACCGGAGTTTACAAAAGAACTTTCCATATCGGCGGAAGTCAGCGCTGAGAAATCTCCGGTCATGGAGGAAACAGCAGAAATTTTAGAGGAAGCAGCGGCAGAAAATGTTGCGGCAGAGCCGGACAACAATGATAAGGTTTCTTATTATGTCATTGAGGATTTATCCACATGGGCGGAGAACAGCCTGGAAAAAAGCAGGCTGGAGCGTTTTGACAGCCTTCCGGAAGCGATAGAGAAATTTGCAGAGTATCAGGGAAAAAATGTGGAAGAGAAGCCGGATATGGCAAGGGCAACCTTCGGCTTGAACGTTAATGGCAGCGAGTTTGACCTGATCCATGTCAGAAACCATGAAAACTGTCTGTCACTGGATTTTACGCATAGCAAGGCGGCAGGGGAAAGCAGCCGCTTCATGGGTGATTTGCAGACTTTATATCGTGAGGTCGGCTTTGACAAGGTGAGGGTTCACCGGGAAATGTCACCGGAGGAAATAAAAGATTTTGTAAAACAGCGGTTTGAGCATCAGCTAAAGAGCAGTGGTCTTGATGATGTTTCCCTTTATATGGACAGGTTTGATACCCTTTATGAACAGGGGAAAATGGAGAACCTCATGCCGACAGCCAACCAGAAGCATATCGTGGAAGATGTACCGTTCATGGAGTGGGAAAACCCATACATAGATACCAGCGACAGGGAAATTGGCAGGGAAGAAACGGAGCTTGCTTTCCGGCTGGCAGACCGTTATATCAGTATTCAGGAAGTTAGTGAGGGGTATGATTATACAATCTACGATATGGATTACCGGGAATTGGACGGTGGCGTGTATGACAATCCGGATATTACCATAAGACAGGCACTTGATGAGATTGTGGCAGATTTGAAAGAGCCGACGCAGCGGAGCGCTCTGGAAGGCAGCATACAGGCGGATGATGAACTGATACCGATTGATTATGATGGATTGATGGAAAAAGCAGAGCAGGCGGAAATGGCGCATCTTGGAGAACGTATCAGAAAGGAAGTGCCGGAAGCGGCGGAAAGCAAGGTTATAGCCGATTTTAAAGCCCGGACAGAGGAATTATGGAATGGCATCAATGGGCAGACACAGGAAGATATAGAACTTACCGTATACGCCTATTTGCAGTCCAAAATTGACGAGTATGACATGGATATAGAGCTTGTGGATGTGGCGGTGTCCGGAAGCAGATGCAGAGGTCTGGAGCAGGAAAATTCTGACCTTGATGTGGTCGTGGAATACCGGGGCGGGGAAAGGGAAGATTCCCTGTTCAACACCTTTAACGAGGACGGTTTCAGCATCGGCGGCGTGAAAGTTGACATCAACCCTATCACAGAAGGAAAGACCGGGACGCTTGGGCAGTATCTTCCGGGAGTGGAAGCGTACCTTGCGGAAAAACGTGCCGCCCTGCAGGAGCAGAAAACGGAACAGGCGCAGGAAGAAAAGCAGACGGTAATTACCCTTACGGTGGCAGAGTGCGGGGAGTTCCATAACCTTGGAGAATACCATGAGGATATAGCGAGCGTGGAGGAAGCAATCGAAATTTTTACCCAGATACCGCCGGAGAGGATGAACGGTATCCGGAGCATCGGCATCAACATCCATATGGAAGGGACGGAAGCGTATGAGGACACGCAGATGGATATTGTGTCGGGCAGGACTGCAGATCTGGAGATTTTAGATTATGTGCCGGACATTACAGACAATCCGAAAGCGGTAGCGGTCATTGCGGAGCTGATCGACAAGCTGCCAGACATTGAGGTGCGTGGCTCTCTGGAGAAGTGGCAGGCGGCTTTCCTTGCCGCAGAAATAGACCAGCTTTCTTATGATTATGACACCTATCAGTACAATGATACGGTGGAGGACAGGGAAGCGCAGGTAGCGAATATCGCAGAGGACATCAGGAACGGGAACACGGAATATCTGAATGATTTTCTCAATGCCATGATTTCAGACAGCATGAGGGAAGGCATAACGGATATATTCGGGAAAGGGACGGAGCTTGATGACAGTGAGGGCGTACAGAGTGCAAGGAAGGCAAAGGAGCTTTTAGACAGACTGGCAGAGTATAAACCGCTTGCGAAGATTGAGGAACTGGAAGAATGTAACTACAACATGATTGATAATGTTCTGAACAATGAGAAGCCGAAAGCAGAGCAGGAACGCAAGGCGGGCAGGATTTCCATAAAGGAAAAGCTGGCGGAGAAAAAGGCGGTCATCGAGCAGAGGGATAGATCAGGAAAAGAGCTTCCGGAAAAAGAAACTGAGAAAAAAACAGAGAGGGAGATATAAGCGTATGGATAAGTTTACAGTGGAAGAAATCAATCTGATGTGTGTGTTTGAGGGACAGGACAGAATGGGCATGGTTGCCGATATAAAAAATGTGATCCCACACATACAGGACAGTGACATGGTGGAACTTGCAGAGCAGGTCTTAGAAAAACTGGAAGCCATGAGTGATGAAGAATTTGCACAGGTCGCACTGGAAGCGGCAGAATAATTTATCGTGAAACTTTTATAGCATTATTCGACAGAACGTGATATAATTCTTTTTAGTCAGATTAGAGCAAGTAGGGATAGTCTGCGGTTGTCCTTTCCGGAAACGGAAAGGAGGTCGGTATGAACACACTTGAGATACTTACACTGCTGTTGGTCATTTTCGCAGCATTAACATACTTAGACAACAGAAACAACCGCAAGTAACGGAAAAGGCTATCTTCTACTGGCATAGAGGATAGCCTTGTAATCCGTAATTATTACGTTTTATAAGTTTCCGATTGAACAACCGTCGGACGTGCAATATCCTTCGGCTTCTATGATGATTATAAACCAACACTGCGGATTTTGCAAGAGGGTTTAGGAAATGGGGGTGCTTCGGCACTCCTATTTTTTTGCGGATTTGTTGACTATATTACAGGAAAAGAGCCTTGCCTGCAAGAGATTTTTACGGATCATATAAAAAGGCAGGAAGGAAAGAGTGGGATTCAGCAGGCGTCGGCACTGTGGTAATGTGTATAACTCCCCTTCTCATGGAGTTGTGGGCAACATTGTTTGCAGGATGTGGGAAAGCTGCACTTTGCTTTTCCATGTCCTGTGAACGGTGTTGTCCATGACGGAATGGGGAGTTATGCACATTTCCATGGTGCTTTTTTGGCTCTTAACAGGCGATTCTCCGCCCTTTTTACCGGGCAGGGGTGTTATTCCTGTCTGGCTCTTTTGGTGCGTCTTTCTGTGGCTCTGAGCGCCCTAAATACTGGTTGAGATTTTCAAGTTTCCGGTTCAGCGATTTCAGTTCCTTATCACAGTTTTTGTAGGTGGCAGTCAGTTCTTTCTTCTGCGCGGTCAGCTCCTGATATTCAGCTTTCAGCTTGTCAATGTTCAAGCCTTTTAGACTGATGCCCGCCTGCTCCAGCATACGCCTTGCACCGCCATAGAGAATGATCTGGCTCTCATGCTTACGGAAATATGCGTCGGGGTTCTTAGCTTTTTTGTAGGCGATGTTATAGGATTTATTTGCCTTATACTGTTCTGCATACTTGATGATTTCCGCAAGGTCTTTGATGCGGTTTTCTAACTTACGGACAGTCTGTTTTGCTTCCTTCCCGGTGGCGGCTATGGTGGCTATTTTTTGTTCCAGTTCCTTAATAGAACCGGCTTCGTTGTAAGCCTGTGCAGCTATCTTTAAATTTTCAATCGCTGCCCACCTTTGCAGTCCCGGACTGTTCTGGAATTTTTCATCAGAGGTGTCAACCAGTCTTTTGCCTGCGTAATCTTTTTTCGGGATAACAGCTTTCCGCTCCCGTTTCAATTCAATCCGTTCTTTGATGCGTTCTTTTGTGTATTCCCTGCCGAGTGACTTCACACTGCCACGCACAAAACGGTCTTTCCCAAGCGGGCGGAAGGAGATATATTTTGATGCATCTTCCCCGAAAATTTCCCCTTTTATTTCATATCCTTTTGCCCGCATCAGGAGCAGAAATTCCTCATAGGTGGAGGATGATTTTATGGCGGCATTGATGTCCTTTCTTATCTGCGTTTTCCAAGCTGCACCGTTCTTGTCTGACTGCCATTCGTTATATTTTCTGCCACGCTCCTCGCCGGGGATAATGACAGAAAGGTTATGCTCGCTGCACAGCTCATCACTCAATTTCCGGATGCGGTAATAGGTCTGCTTGCAGTCATGATATTTGTTATGTTCAAGGTTGTCGGCGGCACAAAAAATGATGTGGTTATGGACGTGACCTTTATCAATATGTGTAGTGACAACGTAAGAATATTTACCCTCTAAAACTTTGTCGGCAAGCTCCTTTCCTATCTGGTGTGCTTCTTCAAAGCTGACCTCTCCGGGGGCAAAAGCCTGTATGAGATGGTAGGCTTTATTCGGGCTGTTTTCCCGGCAGTGGTCTAGGGTGTATTTGAAGTCAATCGCTGCGGTTTCCGGCGCACAGGCATAAGAGGAAATATAGATGCTTTCATCAGTCTTATCCGGGTTACAGATGTAGGCTACCGCTTTATCAACGGTTGCTGTGATAGCATGGATTTTTGTGTATGCCATACCTGTTTCATCAACTCCTTTACTTCGTCCATATCTTCCTGATAGACATGGTTTGTGCTGTTAATCCTTTTCGCAATCTGGTTCAAGCTGGAGCTGATCCGTCCAAGCTCTGTGTTGTACCCCCGGAGGAAACTATAATCAACATCATAGACATATCCATAGAGAATGAGTTTCCGGAGGAAAGCCGATTTGCTTTTCATGCCGGACAGCTTAAACTTCTCATCAAGGATAAACTGCTCTTTATCGTCTAAATGAAATTCGTTCCGGTTGGTGCGTGTCCTGTTTGCCATTTTTGATACTTCCTTTCTTGATTTTGGGTACAAAAAAACTGCTGTAAAATGTTCGGTTTACAACAGTCTGGTTTCGTGTCTGTTCAGTTGTTTTTGGATAAAATTATCCATGTGTTATTGTAGCAAATCTGCGGAAAATGGTCAAGGACTGGCAGAGAAAAAGCAGAAAGAAAATCAAAGAGGGTTAGGGATACTTCCCTATAGAAATTTCATCATACGGACGGTAGGGATGTATGGGGAATTTCGCCTATGTGTCCGGACATGGGCAGTGCTTGCTATTCTACCCTCGACACTCCCGGAGGGTGTGTTGGTTTGTGGAGTTTTTGTGCCTTTATAATGATTCTCGACTTTCAACTTGCTTTTTGATATAATAAAAACACACAAGGCATAGGAGGAAAAACAGAAATGTTAAGACCGAAAGAAGTTGTTCAGTTATGGGTAGATGCATTCAATAAACATGATGTGGAAGCAATTACAGCCCTTTATCATGAAAATGCGACGAATCACCAAGTAGCGAATGAGCCAGTAGTAGGAATTGAAGCAATCCGTACCATGTTCACAGCCGAATTTTCAACAGCGGATATGACAGCTATCGTGGAAAATATTTTTGAGGATGGGCAATGGGCAATCTTGGAATGGCGTGATCCATTGGGGTTACGGGGGTGTGGTTTTTTTCAGGTAGTGAATGGGAAAATTTTATTCCAACGAGGCTATTGGGATAAGCTTTCATTTTTGAAACAGCACAATCTTCCAATAGAGTAAATATAGCATTTAGGAGAAAATATGGAATACCGGACATTGGAAAATACAGATTCCGTTTGTATATACGAAGCGTTTACACAGGCATTTTCTGATTATCAGGTTTCAGTTGATATGCCTTTTAAATCTTTTGAAACAATGCTGAAAAGAAATGGATTTATGCCTGCGGTTTCAGTTGGAGCCTTTGCAGATAGAACGCTTGTCGGTTTTATCTTGAATGGAGTGAGAGATTGGGATAACGAAAAGACAGTCTATGACCTCGGAACAGGAGTTATCCCCGATTTTCGGAGAACAGGAATTATGGGGGAATTATTGAATCTGGTTAGCACTATATGTATAAAAAATAAAATCAGCGTGTATCAACTGGAAGTGATTCAAGATAATGAGAAGGCACTCACTTTATATAAAAAACAGGGATTTCGAATTAACAGAATATTGAATTGTTACCAACTGACGGGCAAAATAAAAGAACCAGGCGTACATAAAGTGTGGAAACTGGAACATCCGGAAAAATTACAAGATGATCAATGGACAGCGGTCAAAGATTTTTGGACTTATCCACCTTCATGGCAAAACGCAAAAGATGCTGTTTGTGCAATCGCTAAATCCTTTTCTTATACGATTGTTAAATTTGATGGAAACTTGATTGGATATGGTATTGTGGACAAAATAAAAGGAGATATTGCGCAGTTAGCGGTACATCCCCAATATCGCAGAATGGGAGTTGCCACAGAGATTTTGTTAGATTTACTTAAACAAACAAAGAGTTTAGAGATGAGAGTAATAAATGTGGATGAACGGGATCAGGCATTGAACGCTTTTTTGAAGAAATTGAAATTTAGTGTATTTGTTAAACAATATGAAATGAGAAAACATTTTTCTGCTTAGGATATTGTATAGATGAAGAAGCTGACTTTGAGGACAGATGTCAGTAAAGGAGCAGTTATGAGATATAACAAAACAATAATATTAAGTAATGGCATGGAATGTTGTTTGAGGAATGGAACAGAGAGTGATGGTCAGCTTGTAGTGGATAATTTCAATCTGACACATAGTGAAACAGATTATTTGCTTACATATCCAGATGAAAACAGTTTTAATGTCGCACAGGAGAGCCAGTTTCTGAAAGAAAAAGCTGAGAGTGAAAGAGAGATTGAATTGCTTGCCATAGTTGACAGTGTAATTGCGGGAACAGCAGGAATTGAGGCAATCGGTACAAAATATAAGGTACGGCATCGAGCAGAATTTGGCATCAGTGTTGTGAAAAAGTATTGGGGACTTGGAATTGGTAAGGCTTTGCTGACTTCGTGTATCGAATGTGCTAAAACAGCGGGATATAACCAGCTTGAACTTAAAGTAGTTGCTGAAAATGAAAGAGCAGTTTCTATGTATGAACGGGCTGGATTTGTCGAGTGTGGAAGAAATCCCAAAGGATTTCGCTCCCGCATAGCCGGATTTCAGGAAGTCATTTCTATGAGATTGGAATTGTGATGATCGATAAATTTATTCCAGTTTCAAAATGGAGGTTACTGTCTACTGGGGTGATTGGTTGGAGTTGTTTAGCAAAAGCCAGTATGGGGAATAGCCAAATTTTCCTTGATGTTGTTCGGCTGCTTTTATTGTCTCTGCATCTGAACAGAGAATGACAACCTATACAGGATAATTATCCGAATATTTGATGTTTCTTAAATATTATCTCCCTTTTCAGATTATGGTTGCGATTGCTCTATTTTTTAAATAATTATGCCTTTTTCCATATTTTCTGTTATATCCTTACCCGGAAGCATTTGAAGTAATGCAATATTTATCTCGTTTCCCATAAAAGATATTCTTGTATATTTCGATTTGTTGCTTTGAATATTAGCATAAGTCTCCAGAAAATTTAATGTAAGTCAATATTATTTAATGCTTTCTTTTCAGATGCAGATGTGTTATAATTACTACATTTCCAAAAAGGAGTTAAAAAATATGCGGCAAGGTATTCTTAAATAAAACTATAATCAAATAGTGGGAACAAAAAACTTTGGGATGTCCTTTGGAACAAGGGCTTAGTTTTTTGTACCAAATTTAAGAATACTTTTGCCTTATTTATATTGACATGGCAAGAAAAGTGGCAAGTACCTATTGGTGCGTGTCTTTTATGTGTATGTTCACAGATTGTATCCCCAGTGGTAAAAGTATTTTACTGCTGGGGATTTTTATGCCTTTTTTTGGCTGTGAATGGAGGACGACATATGAAAATAATTAATATCGGCATTCTTGCGCATGTTGATGCAGGAAAAACAACACTGACAGAAAGCCTGCTGTATACAAGTGGGGCAATCATGGAACCAGGTAGTGTAGATAAAGGTACAACAAGAACGGACTCTATGGCTTTGGAACGTCAAAGGAAAATTACAATTCAGTCTGCCGTTACATCTTTTCGCTGGAAAGGGTACAAAGTTAATCTTGTGGACACCCCCGGACACATGGACTTTTTAACAGAAGTGCATCGCTCCTTATCGGTTCTGGATGGAGCAATTTTAGTAGTGTCCGCAAAAGATGGTGTACAAGCCCAGACCAGAGTGCTGTTTCATGCGCTAAGGAAAATGAAGATACCAACAATCATTTTTATCAATAAAATAGATCAAAGTGGTGTTGTTCTTGAGCAAACTTATCAAAATATCAGAGAAAAATTGACAGAAGATATGATTGTTATGCAGGAAGTTCATTCCTGTTCAGAAATAATACTTTCTGATGTTGCAGATTTTGAAAAGTGGGATGCTGTAATTGCTGGGAATGATGATATTTTAGAAAAATATCTTTCAGGAGTCCCTTTGACACTGTGGGAACTGCAAAAAGAAATAAAACGAAGGGTACAAAGGGGAACGCTTTTTCCGGTATATCATGGAAGCGCAAAAGACAATATCGGGATAAAAGAATTGCTTGAAGTGATTACAGAAGTTTTTTCATTGGAAACAGACGACAGTCAATCGGAATTGTGTGGGTATGTATTTAAAATTGAATATACCGAGCAGAAAAAACGACGTTGCTATTTAAGGCTCTATAGCGGTACGCTTTGTTTACGGGAAACGATTCTTTTGTCAAAAAAGGAAAAAATTAAAATTACAGAGATGTCAATTCCATTTGATGGAGAAATCGTCCCAACAGACACCGCTGATTCCGGGGAGATTGTTATTTTATCTGACAATACATTAAAGCTAAATGATGTTCTAGGAGATGAAAAACTATTGCCACGCAAGGCGTGGACGGATAATCCCCTGCCGTTTCTTCGGACAACGATAGAGCCAATCAAAGCAGAGCAAAGGGAAGTATTACTGGATGCCCTTACAGAGATTGCGGATACTGATCCGCTTCTGCATTTTATGATTGATTCTATTACTCATGAAATTATTCTTTCCTTTTTGGGAAAAGTACAATTGGAAGTTGTTTGTTCTTTATTAAATGAAAAATATAGTGTCGAGGTAGCAATAAAAGAGCCTACCGTTATTTATCTGGAAAGACCACGAAAAGAGGCTCATTATACAATTCATATTGAAGTACCGCCAAATCCCTTTTGGGCGTCGATTGGTTTGGCTGTCACTCCTCTTCCTGTTGGAAGCGGAACAGAATATGAAAGTAAAGTGTCTCTCGGTTATTTAAACCAAAGCTTTCAAAACGCAGTTATGGAAGGGATTCGGTATGGATTAGAGCAGGGAGTGTATGGATGGGAGGTAACAGATTGCAGAATTTGCTTTGAATATGGTGTTTACTACAGCCCGGTCAGTACTCCGGCAGATTTCCGCTTTCTTGCGCCTGTTGTGTTGGAACAGGTATTAAAAAAAGCGGGAACGCAAGTTTTAGAACCCTATCTTTCTTTTACCCTATTTGCGCCGCAGGAATATCTTTCGCGAGCTTATCATGATGCTGTGAAATATGATGCGGTAATTGAAACAACTTCGTTAAAAAATAATGAGGCAATTTTAACTGGAGAAATACCGGCTCGGCGGATCGGGGAATACAAAAGTGATTTGAATTTCTATACAAATGGAAGAAGCGTTTGCTTGACAGAATTGAAAGGGTATCAGGAAACTTCAGGGGAACCTGTAGTACAACCTCGCCGCCCAAATAGTCGGTTAGATAAGGTTCGCCATATGTTTCAGAAGATAATGTAACGTCTTGCGCAATGCAAGTGTTCATTGCTGGCTATTGCGAAATATCATTGATAAAATCAGTATCAGAGAGGAGGAACTATTTTGAACCAGGAACAGACGGATATTACAACAGGAAAGCAAATACGTCATCTGCGAACACAATCGGGAATGACACAGGAAGAACTAGCCGGGGAATTGAATGTTACCCGGCAGGCACTATCGAATTGGGAGAGAGATGTTAATGAACCCGATTTTAATATGTTGAAAAAAATTTGCTTTCTTTTTGGAGTCAACATGGACGATTTTGCGAAGGAGGTAATAACAAAGATGGAAACATATGAAAAAAAGGAGAAACGACAATTTAATAAGTACGATATGGCAATTGGACTTTTTTATGGTGTTGGTATATTTCTTGGCATTGGTATTTTCTTTGTTGGCGGTTTTATGACAATGTCGGGTTCAGGGTGGGGAGCATCACTATTTGGCGGTGGCTGTTTTTCTCTTGTATTTGGCTTGATATGCCATGCAGTTATTACATTGAGAAGAAATGACAAATGATGACATATTCTGCTTCCTTAAAAAGAAGCGTTCTGTACAGCAAAACAAGCCACAGTTTTGTAGGGGAAGGAGGTAATTAGGCGGCTAAGGGTAGCCGCCTTTGTTTTAGAAAAGAGATAGGAAAGGGAGTGGATTTACTTTGAAATATTTTTATATGTCCGAAGATAGGCTTCCACAATAGCGAGAATTGTTGTAATCTGTTCTTCTGTACATTGTGACAGGTAAACCAACAGCCGCTGGTAGTCGAGGTTGTCTGCCGGGACAGTTGGATAAAAAAACGGATCGGCGGAAATATGTAAGGCTCGTATGAGCTGACCCAGCTTTTCAAGGCTTGGCACGTTTCCATGATTTTCGATTTCCTTGATATAGCGTGAGGAAACGCCGGATTTTTCAGCCAGTTCTTCATAGGTCAGTTTTTGTTCAGTCCTAGCCTGTTTCAAACGAAATCCCATTTCCTTGTCAATTTTCTTTTTTCTTGCCATATATGCACCTCCATGTATAGTGTATATTGCACATTTTGCTTTTGAAATGCACTAATAATTCACTTTATCAGAGGGGCATAATACATAATAAAATAGAATGACTTTGGATATTGCATATAAAAAAACGCAGTATCCAAAGGTTTTTTTGCGTGGTTTTTATCCTTTGGGTACGTTTAGGGGAATTTATGTGTTCTGAACGGTCTGAGGGATATTTTTTTGACTTCGGGAACCTGTCCGGCTATTGGCGTGGGAAGGTTCTTTTATAAGGTGTTTTACTGGAAGTGAAGCAGAATATACCTTAAAGAGTGAACTATACACGCTCGCAGATTGTGGAGAAAACAGAATAACAGATATGAATAACGTCCAATGGGCACCCTGCCTGTTCGGGCGTTTTTTATATACAAAAAAAATTTTTAAAAAATTTTTACTCCTACCCGAACATCAGCCTATCGCTATTTGGCAGATACAACGGAAAGGGAAAAGGCGTATGCCTTTGTCACGTCACAACGGGGGAGGAGGTGAACTCGTATGAAGAAACCTTCTTGCCATGATGAACTGACAATCAGGCATCGCTTTGACCGCCTGTGCCAGATGTCGCTGAAAGGTGAAGCGATTAACTATTACCGGCATATGGATTACCGCAGGGAGCATGAAGCCATGTTTTCTGAACTGTCTGAAAAGGAGCTGAACCAGTTGTTTGTTATGGATGAGTATGGAGTGGAGAACAGTCATTTTACAGTGTATGGCTATGACATTGAAGTAAAGGACGCCCTAATTGCGGAAGCGTTGCAGGCACTTTCGGAACGTAAGCGTAATGTAATACTGCTTTCGTATTTTCTGGAAATGAGCGATGCGGATATAGCAAGGGAAATGAACCTTGTACGCAGTACGATCCACGAACACCGGACACGCTCACTTGAGATTTTGAGAAAGATTATGGAGGAAAAAGCAGATGAAAAAGAGATGTAAGAGTAGGGAAGAAAAGAATTTGCTGCCTTTCCATATCATAAAGGCAGCATCAGAAGGTGATGTAATGGCAATCAACGCAGTTTTGAAGCATTATGAGGGATACATAATTACTTTGTCCACCCGGAAAATGTATGACGAGAGTGGGCGGCTGCATTTTTGTGTTGATGAAACGCTACGCCGGAGGCTTGAAACAAAGCTGATTACGAAGATATTGGCATTTGAAGCGGTATAAGGGGCGGTTAGCTGTCCTTTTCCATAGCTGATTATCAGCGTTGTACATTGAAAATTGAATACTGTATTGCATACAGGACGTGAGGATATGCGGAGCCACTAGGCAGATGCGCCATGACATATCTGTCCTGCCTTATGGCAGGGTGAACGTGAGGAAATGCTGAAAAACTGCATTGAAGCAAAGGTAAGGAGCGAGTGAAATCTGGCAAAGTGTGTAGCGGTTACAAGGGGCGATGAAGCATATCTGTGATAATGATACTTCCGGGTTGCAGGAAATCTGCAATCCGGTCAATTTGAATGACGGTGCAAGACCGATGTGGGCAGTGTAACGAGCTGCCACCTGTATTGCAGTTTTTATCTGCTAATAAATGGGGAGAAGTGTATTCTGTTTATTTATTAGCAGATAAGGCTGTGCAATGAATGGAGGAAATTATGGTAAAGAAGGTAGACAGAAAGAAATTTGTCAGATACAAGGAAGGTGCAGAGATGTACAGCATGGGTTTGACAAAATTTCAGGAGCTTGCAAAGCAGGCAAACGCTATCTATAAGGTGGATAAATTAGTATTGGTAAACTGTGACATTTTTGAGCAGTATCTGGAGTCTTTTAGAGTTAGTGAGTGATTAAGGAAAAGAGGGTTTCGTGATAAATTACCGTTCTACAAAAAATACTTGACTTTTTGTAGAACGCAAACTATAATAGTATTAGTTATGAAGGAGGTGCATAGTAAATGCCGAGAACGGGACGTCCAAAGACCGACTCGCCTAAGCTGAGATCGTTAAGCCTCCGGGTTGACGATGCAGAGTATGAGAAGCTGAAAGACTATGCTGCCAAACATGACATGACCATAACGCAAGTGCTACACAGGGGTGTTGAAATTCAATACTCAATGGAAGAAAGTAAGTAGCAGTACGAAATATCTCTTTCCTTTTGAAAGAAAGGAGCAGAGATGGCAAAAGCAAGAAAAGACCATAGAGGGAGGGCTTTACGAAAGGGAGAAATCCAACGCAAGGATAAGTCATATATGTACACTTATACTGATCCTTATGGGAAAAGGCGGTATATATATGCGAATGATTTAGTAGGGCTTAGAGAAAAAGAAAAGCAACTGATGAAAGACCAGCTCGACGGTCTGGATGTATATGCGGCAGGTAACGCTGACCTGAATTTTGTATTTGACAGGTATATTACTACCAAGACAGAGTTAAGGCGGACAACCTATACGAATTACGTTTACATGTATGACCGTTTTGTGAGGGACGAATTCGGAAAAAGAAAAATTGGAGAGATAAAGTATTCAGATGTGCTGTATTTCTATTATCATCTGATAAATGAAAAAGGATTGCAGATAAACACGCTTGAAACAATCCACACCGTTCTCCACCCGACATTCCAGCTTGCAGTGAGAGATGACATCATCAGAAATAATCCGAGCGATGGAGTGATGGCTCAAATTAAGAAAAAACCGGGGAAAAATCATGGTGTGCGCCATGCCCTCACGCTGGAGCAGCAGAGAGCTTTTATGGACTACACAGCTAAAAGTCCGGTATATTGCCATTGGACACCATTTTTTACAGTGCTATTAGGTACGGGGTGCAGGATTGGCGAAATAATCGGATTGAGGTGGGAGGACATAGATTTTGAAAAGAGGATAATCAGTATAAACCATAGTGTTACATATTATCCCCGGCGAACCGACACAACAAAATGTGAGTTTGGAGTATCCCTCCCGAAAACAGAAGCGGGTATTCGCACCATTCCAATGATGGACGCAGTATATGAAGCGTTCCAAGAGGAATACAGCGAACAGAAAGAAGAAGGTTTCAATACTACGGTGATTGACGGAATGACAGGCTTTATTTTTAGCAATCGGTTTGGAAACCTTCATAATCCTCAAGCTGTGAACAGGGCAATCAAGCGAATATACGAATCGTACAATGCAGAGGAAGTGTTAAATGCTAAAAAGGAAAAGAGGCAGCCAGTCATAATACCTCACTTCTCATGCCACCATTTAAGGCATACCTTTTGTACAAGGTTCTGCGAGAAGGAAACAAATGTGAAAGTGATACAGGCAATCATGGGACACGCTAATATTGAAACAACGATGGACATATATGCCGAAGTCACTGACATGAAGAAACAGGAAGCAATAGAAAATTTATCACGCAATCTTGATGTATTTTAGGAAAGAGTCCGAAACGGATAGTGAGTACAGCAAATTGTGTGGTTTACAACAAATTTACAACAAATTTGAAGTTTTACCGGGTGAATAACACATCATAATGAAGAATCGAATTGTTGAAAAAAGGCGAAAATAAGCTATAATGAAGAATAACGAAGTAAGTCAATTGCCTTTCCAGCTCGGGACGCCTCTCCGGGTCCCGGTCCAGAATCCGCTCAATCTCCTTTTCCGTAATTTTGATCACCCGCTGTCCGGTGGTCTCCTTTGTCTGGGACTGGGCCGCGTAGCCTACCTGGGATAAATTCCCGGAAACCATCGCAACCACCAGAAACCAGGCTAACAGCCTCATTTTCCAACTGATTCGCTTTCTCACGCCCTTCACGAATTGCGCCTCCTTATATTCTTCATAATCTATAGCAGGGTAATATTTCCTAATATACCATTATAGTATAGCAGCCGGTGGTTACAATGCGGTTACTTTTTGAGCTTTTTCCAAATATAACGTACACAGCAAAAAACCGGCCCGGGCAAATCCTCTGATCTGCACGGGCCGGTTCCTGACCGGCGTTATCTGATTCGGTTGATTGTCACGGATGAAGCCCAAGTCCCTTACTCACGTTCACCACAAAATCCTGGACATTGGTCACGATGCTCTTGGCCGACAGGCTTCCCCGGTCGCCCAGCTTGTTCACCGCGAATTCGGACACGTCCACGCTGTAAAAATAGACCTGGCGCACGGTCCCGTCGGGCATCACCCGGAAGGACGGGGTCATGTTGCCGGTGGCGATGGAGTGAAGGGTGGTGGCCATACAGATCACGGTGGTGGCCTTGCGGATGCATTCCCGCATGGCGTCCTGGCCCTCGTACACATTGGCGTAAACCTCGGGCAGCGGGCCGTCGTCGCGGATGGAGCCCACCAGCACAAAGGGCACCTGCTTTTTCACACAGCTGTACATAATGCCGTTGTCGATGCCTTCCTTGTCGATGAATTCCGGGATGGAGCCGTGAAGCTTCACCTGGTTGATGGTGTCGATGTGGTTGTAATGTCCGTTGGGCTGGGTGTGCTGGATGTAGATGTTCTGGCCCAGGGCGGTTTTTAAGTAGGCCCCCTCCAGATCGTGGGTGGCCAGGGCGTTTCCGGCCAGCAGGGCGTCCACGTAGCCGTTCATCACCAGGCGGGAAAACGCATCCCTGGAATCGGAGTCAAAGGCGCAGGCCGGGCCCATGACCCACACCACGTAGCCGTGCTCCCGCTCGTATTTGAGCAGCTCGTAGATATTGTCGTAATCCTTGGAAAACGCGGTCTCGCGGGTTCTTCTCTGGCGGAAGGCAAATGTCTCGTCGTGGCCTCCTTCACCCCCGTCAAAGCCGTTGGGGTACACGAAAATGCCCTCCTCGCAGTTCTCCGTCCGCCCGGTAAACACCAGATCCCCCTGTTTCAGGTTGCGGAACTCCCGCACTGCAATCGTTCCGTTCTCGTACACGGCCACGCAGTCCATCCGGCTCTCCCCGGCCAGCAGCCAGCGGCCGTCCACCTTGAAGTATTCGGGAAATATGGTGGTCGCGTGGTAGTTCCTGGGCGCCACCCGGTCCCTGGGAGCCGGAGCCATGGCCGCGTCCGGCGCGTTGACAAACATTTCCCCGGAAAAATCCGGCGCTGCGTATTTTACAAGTTCAAATGGCATATTAAGTTTCTCCTTTTTTCTTTACCCCTCCACAAACAGCGGCGTAGAATAATACCGGTCCCCGCTGTCCGGCAGCAGCACTACAATCGTCTTTCCGGCGTACTCCTCCCGGCGGGCCAGCGCAATGGCCGCGTACAACGCGGCCCCGGAGGAAATTCCCACCAGCATCCCCTCCGTCCGCGCCAGAAGCTTGGCGCCTGCAAACGCATCGTCGTCCTCCACGGTCACAATCTCATCGTAAATGCCGGTGTCCAGAACCTTGGGCACAAACCCGGCGCCGATGCCCTGGATCTTGTGCGGCCCTCCGTGACCGGCGGAAAGCACCGGGGATTTGGCGGGTTCCATAGCGATTATCTTGACGGCCGGGTTCATTTTCTTCAGATAACGGCCGGTTCCGGTGATGGTTCCGCCGGTGCCGACGCCCGCCACAAACGCATCCACACAGCCGTCCGTGTCCTCCCAAATCTCCGGCCCTGTAGCCGTCTCATGGGCCTTGGGATTCTCCGGGTTATCAAACTGGCCGGGAATAAAGCTCCCCGGGATCTCCTTTGCCAGTTCCTCCGCCTTCTCAATGGCTCCGGTCATGCCCCGCTCCCCCGGGGTCAGCACGATCTCCGCCCCGTAAGCCTTCAGGATATTGCGCCGCTCCACGCTCATGGTGTCCGGCATGGTCAGAATCATGCGGTACCCCTTGGCCGCAGCCACGGAGGCCAGGCCGATGCCCGTATTTCCCGAGGTGGGCTCAATGATCACGGCCCCCGGCTTCAGCTCGCCGCTCTGCTCCGCCGCCTCGATCATGGCCTTTCCCACCCGGTCCTTCACGCTGCCTGCGGGGTTAAAGTATTCCACCTTGGCCAGCAGGCGGGCCTTAAGTCCCTCCCGTTTCTCCAGGTTTACCAGTTCCACCAGGGGCGTTTTCCCTACCAGTTCAATCGCTCCCTTATAGATTGTTCCCATCGCTTTCTCCTCTCTCCACGTTCCATGGATCACACCGCATTTCATAGTTACTTACTAGGTTTAGTGGGATTATATTCCCCTGCCGCTTGTTTGTCAATGATGTTTGGAAAAATTTTATTTGTATTTTCACCGCACAGGTCTATAATAAAGAGCAGCATTTCATTTTATGACATATGGAGGTTGGAATATGAAATATTTAAAACAGTACATAATCTGCGCGGCGGCAGCCCTTGTCTGCCTCGCCGCGCTGGCGGGCTGCTCCGCCCGCAACAGCTCGGACAGCAAGCTGATTCTGGATGGAAACAAATTCCGGATCGGGCAAAGTACGATACGGGAGATCACAGCCGCAGGCTTTGACCTGGAAACGGACGCGGACCCGGATCAGAACATTCCGGCGGGCACCATGCTGGCCCACCCCATTTTACTGCTGAAAAAGGACGTTCCCGCCGCCAGCGCGGTGATCGCCAATCCCGGAAAAACGGATCTGCCCCTCTCCCAGTGCCGCGTATACAAGCTGACCGGCTTCTACACCATCGACGGCACGGACGGCGCTTCCCAGGTCATCTACGGCGGCACGGATTTTAAGGGCTACGACCGGGAAAAGGTGGAAAAGTCCATGGGACGCCCCGACAACAGCGATAAAGACACCGATCTGGCCACGCTGGATCAGTTCGAATATGCCGGCCCCGACTACATGGCGGTGTTCTCCTTCGGCGGGGACGGAATCGTCACGCAGATCGAGCTGGATCATACGGGCTACACGGTGAACAAATAGGTCAAAACGCCCGCCACCGCGGCAGAAATGCCGGGATGGCGGGCGTTTTTTATCAGCCGATTCCCCCGTAGAGAATCCCCAGTACAAACACAATCACAGCCAGAGGCACGTACACATACTTAGCCAGCGGGCCGAAATACGGGCTCAGCTTTTTTTTGCGTCCCAGCTCCATCTCCTCCCGGATTTTGTCAAATCCCAGCACATAGTAGATGGAGAACGCGCCCAGCACCGCGCCGAAGGGCACCACAATGATCGTGATAAAGTCCATCCAGGACCCCACCTTGGGCTCAGCCTCCAGGAACACGCCCACGCCCAGCGTAATCAGCCCGCAGAGCAGAACGGCGGTCTTTCTGGAGAGCTTAAACCGGTTCTGCCAGGACTCGCACACCGCCTCGAACATATTCACCAGGCTGGTGATTCCGGCAAATACCACGGAAATGAAAAACAGGATCGAGAACAGCTGCCCCATGGGCATCTGGCGGAAAATGTTCGGCAGCGTGATAAACATTAACGGTGGTCCGGCATTGGGTTGGATTCCGAAAGCAAATACCGCCGGCATGATCGCAAGCGCAGCCAGCATGGCGGCCAGGGTGTCGAACACCGCCGTCTGGATGGAGGAACGCGGAATATCCTCGTCCTTTTTCAGGTAAGTGCCGTAGACGATCATACCCGATCCGGTGATGGACAGGGAGAAGAACGCTTGTCCCATGGCCATGACCCAGGTGTCCACTTTTAACAGATATTCCCATTTTGGTACAAACAGGAACTTGTACCCCTCCGCCGCGCCGGGCAGAAAGGCCACGCGGATGGCCAGAACGGCGAACAGCACGAAAAAGGAGGGCATCAGCACCTTGTTGATCTTCTCGATGCCGCTGGAAACGCCGAACATCAGAATGGCCATGGCCAGAACCACCACGATCACATGCCAGGGAATACTCCCGAACTCCCCGGTGGCCTGGCTGAAATACACCGCCGCGTCCGTGGTCAGTATGGAGTTGGTCAGGGAGCCGAACAGGGCGCGCACCACCCAGCCCACGATAATGGCGTAGCCAATGGCGATGCCCAGAGAGCCCAAAAGCGGAATCCAGCCCAGAGCGTAACCCAGTTTTCCCTTGCCGCGGGAGGCCCAGCAATATTCGTAGGACCCCAGCGTGCCGGTCCTGGCCCTGCGCCCGATGGCGAACTCCGCCGAAAGGCCCACCAGGCCGAACAGTGTGATAAAGATCGCGTACGGAACCAGGAACGCAGCCCCGCCGTACTGGCCCACCCGGTACGGGAACATCCAGATATTTCCCATGCCCACGGCCGATCCCACGCAAGCCAGGATAAAGCCCAGGCTCGTCTTGAAACCGCCGTTCTGGTGGCCTTTATGTTTCTGGGCTCCGTCGCCCTTAAAACCATCCCCCATTGAATTTCACCTCTTAGAATTTTTTTACTTATATAGACTAGCAGATAATGGGGGATTAGTCAAACCCATCATTTCCCTCTTCCCAACAGTTTTACCGCAATCACCGCCACCACCGTGGACAACAGGGTCGCCGCCAGCGCCGGGCCAACGATGGCCGCGGGATTTACGCTCCCGTACTGGCTGCGATAGGCGATCATGTTGATGGGGATCAGCTGGAGGGAGGAGATGTTGATGATCAAAAACGTGCACATCTCATTGCTTGCCACTCCTTTGGGGCGTTCGCCTCGCTGCTCCTCCACCTTTTTAAGCTCCTCCATGGCCTTAAGCCCAGCGGGCGTGGCGGCCCAACCCAGGCCCAGGATGTTGGCGATCATGTTCACGGAAATCTGTTTGGCCGCCTCGCTCTCGGGGGAGAGGCGGGGGAACAGAAAGCGCAGCACCGGACGCATGCGGCGGGACAGCTGGTCGATGAGTCCGGCCCGCTTGCCCACCTCCAGCACGCCGGTCCACAGGGTCATGACCCCCAGCATGGTGATGCACAGGGTGACCGCCTCCTTGGCCGAAGTCAGCGCGCCCTCGGTGACCGCCGCCAGCTGGCCGTGAAACGCGCCCCAGAGCACGCCGATAAGTATCATTCCGGACCATAGATAATTTAACATTCGAATCGCCTCAAATTGTTTCTTAACTACACTCTATGAACGGGACCGGGGAGGTTAGAACTTTTCTCAGGAGAACACCTCCTGTCCGAAATGCATTCCCGGCTCCGGGTACATCCCTCATCCCCAAATACGCCCGGTTCCGCTTGCGGCTCCCCGCGGCTATCTGCCTTTATAGCTTCGCAGAATGTAGGAATAGTCCCCGTTATCCGGCAGTTCTGCAATCTCCCGGACCGGCATTCCACGGTAGCGTCCGAAATCGGGCCGTATTTCCCCTATGGACTCCCGGTCCATGTGAAAGAGATCATATTTGCTGTCCAGGGCGATCTCATGAGCGCCGGCCATACACGCTCGGTTCAATTTGCGGAACCAATCCGAAAACTCTTTCCTCGTAATTTCTGCAGTTCTCTCCTCTTTGATCCCATCCACATCCATATCATGCACCTCGATGACCCTGACCTTGTCCTCATGGAGAGTTCCTGCTTTCGCATAATTCACCAGGTACAGCGGGGCATCCAGCGACCTGGCCACCCGCCAAAGGCTCAGAAATTTTGCTTTATTTCTTCCCCAGTACCACTTCGGGTGGCTCGTGTGGGGCGTCACGGTCTGTTTTTCATCGCAGAGCAGATATTCAAATAAAATATACCCCATAGCCGGATGCTTTTGCAGCCTGTCAAAATTCACCGCCGCCGTAACGTCCCCGCACAGCATCTCCTGGGCAAACTGAAATCCGCTCTGATCGTCGTGCCCCAGAGGTTTGCTTACCGCCTTTTTATTTACCAGATATTATTTTGAAAGGACAGCGGGGTCATTTTTCGTAAGAAATATTACGCTTCTTTACCTTTTTCTGAACTCCATTGACCTTGGAGTTACTCCATAGTGTAAGTTGGTTTTGTCAAACGGAACGACAAGGAGTATGAACGTGAAAGGAGAAAATAAATGATGAGAAAGAACATGAAGCTGCTGCTGATTCCATGTACGGCGGCTGCGCTCACGCTTGGAAGCGCAATGATTTCCTTCGCCGCCACCGGCTGGGCTGAGGAAAACGGACAGTGGGTTTACTACAACAACGACGGGAGCAAGGCCACCGATGTTTTCAAAAAGTCCGGCAACGGCTGGTTTTACCTGGACGAGGACGGCTACATGGCGAAAAGCCAGATCGTGGAGGTGGACGACAACTACTACTATGTGAACTCTGCGGGCGCCATGGTCTCCAACGAGTGGCGCGAGGTTGAAAATGAGGACAGCGGCGACGGCGAGCCGGACACCTGGTGGTATTACCTGCAGGCCAACGGCAAGGCCGTGAAGAAATCCGGTTCCAGCGACAGCGTGCGCACCACCACCCTGCCCACAGCCGCGGGAAATGCGAAGTTCATCTTCGACGAGGAGGGACACATGATGTCCGGCTGGATCGACGAGAACGGCGAGATGCTGACCGACGATGACGCCTGGCAGGAGGGGCTGTACTACTGCGGCCTGGAGGACGGCGGCCGGATGGCAACCGGATGGAAATATCTGGAAGCCGAGCCTGAGGAGGACGACGACGACCGCGAGGGCGACGGCTATTACTTCTACTTTAACCCCAACGGCAAGAAGGTAAAGGACACGGAGAGCAAGAAAATCAATGGCCGCAAATACCGCTTTAACGAGCACGGCGTTGCGGAATTCGACTGGTATGCGAAGCCCGGCACGGAAACCGCCAGCAGCTCCAACCTGTATTACAGCGCCGAGGACCAGTGCTGGTTGTCCACCGGCTGGTTCAAGACGGTTCCCAGCGAGGACGTAGATCCGGAGGCGCACAACGACGACGAGCCGTACTGGTTCTATGCGGATTCCAACGGCGAGCTGGCAGCCGGTGAAATCAAGACCATCAAGGGCCAGAAATACGGCTTTGACCCGGTCGGCAAAATGCTCCACGGCCTGTACAAGATCACCTTTGACGAGGACGGCAGAACCATCCTGGAGGCCGAGGAGATCGAGTCCGAGAGCGACCTGCCCGATGAAGACGAGGACGTGTCCGTTTACTACTTCGGCGACTCCCCCAAGGAGGGCGCGATGAAGACCGGCACCGCTACCCTGGATATCGACGGCGAGAAGCATTACTACAAGTTCAAGAGCTCCGGCAGCGACAAGGGCGCAGGCGTAGATAAGATCGACGACGGGTCCATTTACATCAAGGGCAAACGCGTTGAGGCGGAGGAAGGCTCCAAGTACGAGGACATCGAGTACAAGGGCGAACATTACCTGATCAGCACCTCCGGCAAGATCATGAAGAGCAAGAAAAATATCAAGGACAGCGACGACACCTATTACTGCACCGACAGCAAGGGTATTATCACCTATAAAGGAAGCGAAAAGAAGGATTAAGATCCGACATCACACAGCGGAGGCCGCGGCAAATGCGGCCTCCGTTTTTATGTCTGGTTTTGTGTGAGGCGGGGCCGATGCGTCTATGGACTTTTTTCCAAATATAACCTATACTTCACTCAGAAAATATTTTTAAGTTTTTAAAACGGACGGAAGCCGGGTTGGTACTAAGTTATAGAGATCAGAAAACAGCCGGCAATGATCAGTTTACAGAAACAAAGGAGAATGACATGAGTGAGGTTCAAAATCATCCCGGGAGCAAACATGCGGATTCGCGGTTACTCGACGTCGTCGCCCTGGTAAAGCGGGGAGACACTATGGCTTTTGAAGAATTATACAGGCTGACCTACAAATACGCCTATTTTCATGCAAGATCGATTTTGCACGATGACAACGAGGCGTGGGATCTGGTGCAGGAGACCTATATCGCCGTGTACCAGCACATTGACAGCCTGAGAGAGGAGCGCTATGTGAAATCCTGGATTTCCGGGATCGTCTTCAATCTCGGTATGAAACGGCTCCGGAAAAAGCGCGATCTGCTGGTGGACGAGGAAAATGATTTCCTCTTCGACGCCCTGGAGGACGAAAATACGGACGGTTCCCCGGAAAAGGCCCTGGACAGCAAGGAAACCGCCGCCATTGTGCGGGAGGTGATCGACCGGCTGCCCGCCCTGCAGAAGGCCGCCGTAATCGCGTACTATTTTGATGAGAAAAGCGTGTCGGACATTGCGCGGGAGGCCATGTGCAGTGAAAATACCATCAAGAGCAGATTAAACTATGCCCGCAAGGCCATGAAGGAGGGCATCGAGCACAAGGAACGCCAGATGGGCGTAAAGCTGCACGTTGTCACCGGCCCGATGATCGTATTCGTCCTGCGGGGCATGTTCAGCAGCATGACCGTTTCCGCGCAGAAGGCGCGGTATAATACCTGGATGGCGGTGCGAAAGACGCTGGGACTGGCTGGGATGGCGGCTGGGGCCGGAAGCGCGGGGAGCGCAGGCGGCGGTGCAGCCGGAAGTACAGGCAGTACAGGCGGGGCGACCGGAAGCGCAGGGAGCGCGGCCGGCCCGGCTGGAAGCGCAGGGAACGCAGGCGGTGCCGCAGCAAGCGCGGCCGGCCCGGCGGCCAGCACCGCAGCAGCCGGTGCTGCCGGAACAGCCGGAAGCGCAGGTGCCGCTTCCCTTCTCTTCGGCGCAGTAAAGGTCAAAACCGCCGTGATCCTATTAACCGCATGCCTGGCCACAGGCGGGGCGGCGGGGGGGGGCTTCGGCAACAGGGGCCCATACCTCCCC